>Ga0209755_10005572_pt1 | contig 14268 bp, 13 predicted proteins | sample TergutCo191P1_FD_187301 | JGI IMG/M metagenome (GOLD analysis project Ga0209755, IMG submission 187301) | Cornitermes sp. P1 segment gut microbial communities from Petit-Saut dam, French Guiana - Co191P1 (SPAdes) (version 2) | ecosystem: Host-associated > Arthropoda: Insects > Digestive system... | reverse complement strand
CTTCCTCTCATCCTCCTCTGCCTTCTTCTCCTCCTCCTCCACCCCCTCTTCTTCTCTTCCGCCTTCTCCTGCTCCATCTTCTCCTTTTTTTCCTTCTCCTTCTTCTGCTTCTTCTTCTTCTCCTCCTCCTCCTCCTCTTCATTCTGCTTCTTCTTCTTCTTCTTACCAAATTCATTTTAAACCATTGTAATTCTTCGTAAGAACAGCGTGAAGTGAACACAGGTATTATGTCCGTGCATCTGTCTGTTTAGATGAGGTTGAAATGATTTTGCCACATTTGCGTGAAATTCTGTATTTGGAGTGTATACAAGAAGTTGGGTAGTATTTAAGTTATTTTTTTGGTATAGTATAACCCATGTGACTAGATACGCTTTCTCAGAAGTGGTTCATTGTGCAAACACACGGTACATGTCATAAGGTATAGCATTCTGTAACCTTTGTTTGAAATGATTTTCAATCTGATGTATATTTAATATGATGCAAAGAAGATAATTTGTGATCAAGTGCAGTGATAATTTTAGTGTGATCAGCTGTATACTAGTTTCTATGTAAAATGTAAGTCAAGGGCAGTGAGGTATGCAGAATTACCAACATTGTGTTTCAAAAAGAAATACTGTGTTTACCCAAATGTAAAATGAAAGTTACTTCTTTCCAGTTGATTGTCTGAAAAGTGACTGGTCTGTCTTATAATTATGCACAATGTTATGCGTGTTCTGTACAGGTATTTTCCTAAAAATTGAAGATTGTGGACAGGGTTCATGTTATCTGCAGGGACATCTAATATTTGGGTAAAAACAGTTTACTTCTTTCTGTTTGTCTTTCTCTAACAGGTTTATTTTCTCTGCTGAAGCATCAAATTTTTCTTTTTTCCAGTCTGGTCCTGTGAAAAAGGTGCAGAAGACAGTAACACAGTATTCACATATATTTTTTGTGTCTGTACGTAACTTTGTGTGCAAGATGAGTGAGGATGCTGAGCTTCTAATGACACTATATGATGCCAAAGAAGGCCGAGCTATTACGGAAAATTATGTAGTGAGATGGAGTAAGGAGGGCTTAGCACGAGACATTGACCAGCTGCACAATCTCAGAGTACTGTTCACTGTAAGTTAAAGTGAAACTGAAACAGTTCTGTAGTGACACATTCTTAACTGAATAATCAAATTTAGAGTTGTATAAATGTGGGATTTTTATTGGAAACGCATATCTGAATCACCAGCTTTTACAGGAGACATTAAATAAGTGCAGATTGTCAAAGAAAATATGTGCTCAACTGATATTTAATCCTGGCATAAATATTTCAAAGTTGTTCCTAGAGGCACCACTTGCAGTAGTAAATGTGGTATTTGATTGCGGGTATAAGTCATTGTTTTGGGTGTGAAACTTGCAAAGACTGTTAAATTCAACATAACATGATAATAAAGTAAGCCAGTGATATTGGATGGTTTTTTAGATTCTGGTGCTGTATATGAGGGAGAGTCAAATGAAAACCTTAAAAGTGGGATAAAATTCGAAACACAGCTCACTTGTCTTGTAAGTTGACGACAGTGGTACTCATGGTTTGAAGAGTGGCTGACAGGTGGCAGTATGATGCAGGAATGCAACACAATGGTCCAGTAGTAATGTAAAGATGGCGGCCCCGCTTGCAACATGCGCCAAAGAAGAACAGCGTTCTGTCATCTGATTTTTTAAGTTTTTTTAATTAGTGAAGAGGTGAAACCCATCGAAATTCATCGACAAATGAAAGTTCAGTATGGTGATGCGTGTCTGTCACTACAGCAAGTGTACAAGTGGACCAGGAAGTTCATGAACGGCATCAGTTCTGTAACAGACTCTCCTCGACCCAGTCAGGCACACCCAGTAATGACACCAGAGGGCATTGCAGCAGTTGAAGCCATCATGAAGGAAAATCGCTGCCTAACAGTGAATGAAATAGCTGCACATCTGGATATGAGTCATGGATCAGCACACCATATCGTCCATGATAAAAAATAAAATATTTAAGGTTTTCATTTGACTCACCTTCGTAGTAATGGAAAATGTTTTTAGCCTGTGCCCTGTACAGGCATTGGAGGATGTCATTCCTAGAAGATGTTGTCTCAAGTTACACATTCAGTCCAACTCGCTCATACATAGTAGCTATGGGAAGGTTCTTTTGTCTTTTCCTTTTTAGTCTGTTCCATATGCTATAAGGAAGACTAAGCAAGTGTCGTCATTGTCCTTTACTAATTGCCTTTGAACTGGTTTTTGGTTACTCATGGCACTTGGTTTGAACTTCACACTTCCGTACCTTTTTTTAAGTGTTTTATTTAATGACACTGTTAGTTGTTAAAATTGTGTAGTGTCAATGGTAAATTAGCGAAATATTAGTGTGGATCTTTGGTCAAATGCTACCAACAGGGAAAGCCAAAGTACTCTGAGTGATACTCTGTCTTGAAAATTCTGTACAGAACTACATGTATCTGTGTTACGTGTTCAGTTAGTAGCACATTCCCTCTGGAAGGTCTGATGTTAACATAGTAGTGTTGAAGAAGATTCATGTCTTGTAGTATATTGTGCTGTGGTTACTGATAAATGGTTACTAAATGTTTGATACTGAAGATGGAGGCCCTATATGTCTTCAAAACAGTGGTACCTATTTACCATTCAACATGGCATAAGATCCCAGAAGAATTCAGTCTTCACATACCTTCTTATTTCCAACAGATACTCATTTGTGCTCCCAGCTTTTGTTGTTGTGACCCTGAAGATGGTGGCAGTAGGTTTCTTGCACTCATATGTTTCATTACATTACCACACATCTTTGCAGTCCAGGAGAAACTGCATTGTAGATTTAAAGTTGTCTGAGAATCAAGTTAATATGAAACACCAGTAACATAATTCTATATTTTTGGGGATGTATTTGATACAGATGTAATATTGTGGTTAATAATGCTTTCTTTTACCAGGATTTGGGCAGTCGGGACTTAAATCGTGAAAAGGTGTACCTGGTTTGCTATGTAGTGAGAGTAGGCACCATGGAAGTTCGAGATCCTGACCACAGACGGAGCTCACATATTCCCAAGAAGGTGCATGCGGAGGGCATGAGGCGTCCTTTTGGTGTAGCAGCAATGGATGTAACTTTGTACATCAGTGGCAAGATAGAAGGAAATGAAGAGGAACATCACTTTATTCCCTTCTTGCAGTAATAATCCTATTCAGTTTCATGTTAATCTGTTCTCCTGGACTGGAATAGTTGTGTATGCTCATTTATTTGGTAGATATTCAGTCTTTTCAAGTAATGCCGACATTAAATTTTGATCAGAACATATAATGTCCACTTTCCTTTCATGCCTCAGTCAATATGTTGGGGCCGGAGAGAACTGTATGTTGGTAACTGTGTGTTCAGTAATTCACTCCTGTGTTGAATTTGCTCTAATAGCTTATTATCTGTCTCTGAACAAGTTTCATTGCCTGGCTGCAGGTCCATTAAATACCACAATCAAATAGAAAGCTATAGGGATTTTGTGCCGGTGACCCTGTTTTACATTGTCCAAAAAACTACTGTGAGAGTTACGGGTATCCCAGATTCACGCCAAATTTCAGGACCACACTTTAAGCTGTGCTATTAACAGTTCCACCTTAGAAGTTTGTGTTGGTATTGTTGATGACAGGAAATTTATAAGTTGCAAATGATGTAAGGTGACTTCTGGAGGCATACTTATACAAAGTTCTATGAGAATCTGTAATATCATTCATGTTTTTTCATAGGGGAGAGACACCTAGACGTTGTGATACTCTGAATCTGTATGTGGTTATTACTAAGGAGTTTTGACTAAAAATAATGTGAACTTTGGATATGGAGACCAGTCTCTGGTACCATACAGTTGGTAGGAATGCCGTTACTTGCTTTCTGAAGTTTGAAACTAAGATTTTTCAGTGCAAATTCGGGAATGTGACACAAATTTATGTTTTGTTAAATTACAGAATATACGGTAAAACATATATTGATAAGAGGGGCCCTAAAAAGACTGGAATGTGAAGTTGCAGAAATCATAAATAATGTAATGACTAACATTACTTCTTCTGTGGAATTATCATATGCAGTGTACATAATTATTTTTCTGTTGGAAATTATGTTATTGACAACATCACTGTGGAAGATAAACATTGTTGACACTAAAAAGATTCCTGTCTCTTCAGATAAGCATTTGACATGAAAGATGACCATACAGGATAGTGCAAAAAATGCCACAAAACCGAATCCCTTTGAAATCATACCACTACAGACCACAAGGAAGGAGAACAATTGGAAGACCAAAGAAGCGTTGGCGTGAGCAGCTGTAACTCTGGAGACGGAATGAATCAAAGGGTCCAATCTTTGATGTGTATGATGATGATGATGACAGTATAGTGTGTTTGTGCATTATGTGCGTTTCAGATGCTGTGAGAGAGATAACCTGGATGGTACACTGCGGAAAATATTCACCCTGAAGGAGCTGCCACACAAAGAGCACAAAGGACAGGGTCTGTGGGCAAGCCTAAAATTGCTGCATGGTGACTTGAAGCAGGTTTGTTCCAGTAATCATTTTATAAGGGTATACACATTATAAGTGTAGCTTTTATCACAGAGAATAATGAACCGATCCCTTTTGCTGTTGCTGTTAGACAGTATACATTTTTCATCCACTCATTTTAGTGTCACAATGTCGTGTATTTTTTGTCCCCCAATACTGCAGTCATAATGAGGTGTGTGGATCATGTTTTGACTGCATCAGGTCGCAGTACCACTGGGCTGGCCTTCTCATAACTTATGAATTTTCAGCTTCCTAGTATTCTGGCAGGAGATATCAGTATGGCCTGGTGTACTTAGTGATGGCACTTATACAATTTGGTGCTAGCATGAGATGGTATATGAAAAACAGAAACAGATAGTTGCATTATTAGCCATATTTGTTATTCTTGTATGAGTTTTAATTTGGTTGAAGAGGAAACATTGTGTTGCTCTGAGTGTAGTCCTTTCTGTTTCAAGATAAATTTTATGTCTTCTTAAAATTAATATAACAGACCTTCTTGTAATTTATAAATGATCTTGCATTTGTAATCCATACAACAGTGTACTGGAAGTTCCTTATAACTGATGCCCTCATCCATTGATCATGGTTTCTTCATATAACAGTTCTTTTAATCATCTCATGAGCAGTTATTTTATAAAAACTGCAACATCATATCCCATGGAGCTGATCTGGAATACTGAATATCAGCCATGTGTGTGTCTTCTGGCATGCTACCTAGAATCAGTTCTCTTAAATTTTGGTAGGACACAGCATTGAATAAATAGCATTAGAACTGACACCATGTACGTGGAGCTTATTGATTGTTGTGTGTAGTGTGAATCAGGCATGACACATAGTGAAACTAGTTACACGTGTCTGATTATGGAGGAAACTTCTCAAGTAAATCTGATGTGTGGTTGACCGTGCATCGTAATTCAGTGTGGATAAAAAAAACGCAACTAGATGTCACTTTTTGTATTCTTTATTTCTTTTCTAATAGTTGCTCAACATGTTTTGGGCAACCATGTGCCCATCATCAGCCACGGGTATGTACTTTAATCTGATTATAAACCGAACTAGACCTACATACAACGATGAAAACAACACCAAATAACCCTCATATCCACACACAGCCCACTCACAGTGAGACATGTCTATATTACACCACATATTGTTACAGCACATACCAACACAAGGCTATAACATCATGCTGTCGTCAGCTCCTGATGATGGGCACATGGTTGCCCAAAACATGTTGAGCAACTATTAGAAGAGAAATAAAGAATACAAAAAGTGACATCTAGTTGGTTTCTCTTATCCACACTGAAACTTCTCAAGGTTTACAGAAAGATGCAGGGTTTCTCTGTTAGAAATTTGAACAGGTCTGGAACCACAGATTTTATTAATAATAATGTTTTAAAGTGCCTTTGAAGAAACCCTTGAAGAACAGTTTTTAGGTTAATTTGCAAAATTCCAAAAAGCGACTGTAAGCTTTGTCATGTCTGTCTGTCTGTCCATCCACATGGAACAACTAACCTCCCACTGGACTGATTTTTTATGAAATTTGATATTTGAGTACTTTTAAAAAGTCTGTCAAGAACATTCAATTTTCGTTAAAATCTAACAAGAATAACATGTACTTTACATGAGCTCTGATGTACATTTATTTTAATGTCTCAGTGAATTCTTCTTAGAATGAGAAATGTTTGAGACAAAAGTTACAGAAAAAATCAATACACACAGTTTGTGTTCAGTAACTTTTTTCTGAAAATCATACCATGTATTAGGTAATGTGGAAAAATACAGTAGAGCCAGACATGCTACAGATGATAATATGGCACATGCACATTGCATACTTGGTAACTAAGGCTACAAACACACACTCAGAATATGTAATACTTATTGGTTTTCCATACCAACAGTAGTTAGCTGAACATGCTTCAGTGTTATGTCATATGTACATTGCCTGTCTTGTTAAGTTACGTTTGTGAGAATGGCTTCCAGTACATGAATTGTGCAGACATTGAACTTTCACAGAATGGAGTGGTATGGAAGGGGAAGAGATTTGTACAGGTGAGTATGATTGAGGAGGAAGATAGCGGTGGTGATGTTAGCCATAGCATGGCAGTGCAGTGTTGTGACATGACGAGACTGCGTAGATTGGTTGGACTGTGAATACAGTAATATTTCCTATGTCATATGAAAATTGAAATTGGTGGGACAAAAAGTGTCAACAGCTTCCAAAACAAATGTTGCATACTGTGGAATAAATCCAGTTGTGTAAAGGTATGTGGAAAATGAAGAAGTAATTAGTGACATGTTTGCAAGAATACAACGTCTGGGATAGTGTAGTCAGTATAGTGACTAGGCTGTGGGCTGGTTGATTGTACAAATCCCAGCAGGGAAAAGAAATTTTTTCTGCTCCGAAATGTCCAGTCTGCCTTTGGGGCGCACTTAGCCTCCTTTTCAGTGGGTACTGGCGGGCTTTTCCAGGGCATTTCTCCCTTCTTTTCCCAGATTATCATCAGTTCACTGTGGTTTTATGTTAACCTTTCACATGTTCATGATTGTACAGAAACCATTATGAAACTTATAATACATAGTAAAATCATTTGTAATTATTTTTAGATAAATGAATATTAAACCTAAACTACAATGAAACCATTCGAGCAGGAGGAATGACACTTGGTTTAACTAAAAAAACATACCCTTTTATTATATTAATTTTCTGATGGGCATTAGTTGTGCATAATTAACTTTTTTTGCAGGTTCGAGAAGAAAACCCACACTTAGTGTTGGGTAATGTGACAATAGCACGAAAGATGGGTTTTCCAGAAGTGATTCTGCCTGGTGATGTACGCAATGACCTGTATCTGACCCTGGTGTGTGGGGAGTTCTCTAAAGGAAGCAAGTCAACTGACAAGAATGTTGAAGTTTCTGTCAGAGTTTGTAATGAGAAGGGACAAAGGCTTCTAGTAAGCATGAATGTTACATGTGTGTTATTTGTTGTTACCATATAGTAATGGAACAAACAAGTCAATGAGTTCATTATTAAGTCTTTCAAATATAATTAAGAAAGAAGGGAGAAAGTTTCATAGAAGTCTGGTAAATGAATGGCACAAGAGAAGTATTCTTGGATAAGAAAACTTAGGGGTATGTTAATAAAACTGTATAAGATGATGACAGAACCTGTTTCTTCTTGTAGGTTAGAGCTTTAGACAGTGACAGAATGTAAGATATGGAGGTTTTGAGTGTAATAGTAGTAGTAGTAGTTGTTACATTCCAGAAGCAAGAGAGGATTAAAGCAATTAGTGAGGAATTACATATTGTTCATATTACAGGCAGAATTTTAGATTACAGAAATTAATTGTGGAAAGATGTTGAAAGGGTGGAACAAACTTCATTCCCAAGACTCCACAGGGCAAAACGAATGTTTGAATGGCTATGAAAAGATATATTGATGATTTTAATGGATACTGGAGTGGCCATTTGGCCTGATGAGGGATTGATGGTGATGACCATGTTGCTGATAATACAGGCTGTGCCATGGCTCAGAAAATTTGTCACTGGGTCTGTCACCATGGAGACCTGATTTTAGTCTGAGGCCAGTCCACATGGGATTTGTGGGGACACAGTGGCACTGGTACAGATTTTTCTCCAAGAACTCCAGTTTTTTCCCTGTCAGTATCATTCCACCAGTTCTCCACATTTATTCATCTGCCACTGATGTGATATAATCTTAGTAACTGAGAATGTCATTAAATAAAACATGTAAAAGGAATTACCTTGCATGATTTTCTGACCAGGCTTATGTTAATTGTTCTGGATGAGTGCTGTCATATTCATTGTCAGTCTTTCAACACTGGTGTGTTATGAAAATGTCCATATATTTGTCTCCACCCTTTCAGTCATAGAGACATTCCATTACTGTATGGTGTTTATGGGGCAACTGTGTTTGACTAATTATCACTCTGGTGTGTAGATGGCCACCCAGTGTCGATGCATTGTGTTCAGAAGCCCTTATTAAGCTGTAGCAAGCACTGGAAAGCCATCATTCTCATTGTTATTGTGGAGCGTGATGGGGTTCGTTCTTTTTACTGATTATGTAGAGGCTAGCAAGGTTGACTAGACCACAAGTGGAGATTTACCTGCAGCATATGTGCTTACATAGACTCAAAGCATTTGGTTGAAATACAGTGGACTCTCCATTCAAAGTCATTCTGTTGCCTGACTGACATTGAACAGTTTTGTATTTTGTTTATTTTGGTAATATATATTTGCCTGACCTACTTAGAAATAGTAGAAACATACAGCAAAACCACATTCGTGACCCATTCGTGCTGAATGCCAGCTACATCAACACATTTTTGTGACTAAAGTGCCAGAATTGTCCGGAGATGTCACCAAGAACGTGCGAGGCAGGGGCAGCCATTTAAATTCCCATCTTTTTCAGAATGCACGGGTCATTTAATTCTGGCACAAAAGGTTTGATAGTTATTTTGCACTCCTTTACTTCCAAAGGTAACACCCATGTTTCCTGCTTGTTACACATCATTATTCACTTAAGTAATTTTTTTGGGCAAGTAATTTAGTTCCCTCTGTAACTTGCATACTCAGTTCCTGATGGTGGAGGAAGTAACAGGACAGAAGAAAACTGCATAATAGGGAGCTTTGTAGTTCATGTTCTTTGCCAATATTAGGGCAATGGAATGAAGGAGAAAGAAGTTGGTATGTCACATAGAATGCATGGAAAAGATAAAAAATGTGTACACAGTTTTAATTGTGAACACTTAATAGGGAGAGATCACTAGGGATATTTAGGCCTGGACAGAATAATATTTAAAAAAACCTTTAAAAAACGTTGGTGTGAAGACATGGATTGGATTTAACTGGATCAGAATAGGACCCTGTGGTGCACAGTTATGGACATGGTAATGAACCTTCAGGTTCTGCAAATGCAGGGTATTTCATTACTGGCTGGCAACTGCTTTCTTGTTAAGGAGTCCTGTGCTTCGTGGACTTAATGGAGACAGTTTGAGAACAGTGGAATGAAACTACAATTGTGGATTTTATGGTGTTTTATTGTCTTTGGGGTGGCATCATTGTCTTATATTATCAGTTTTAATCTAGAATTTATTTAAGAACCTGCAATAATAAATTTAATAAAAATATGTAACTGAAATATTAATTTATTTTTTAGAACCCAAATTTTGGGTTGTTTTGTGTGGACCAAAATTTTAACTACTTATTCCAGTTCAGTGCTGTGTCTTATTCTAGAGTAAAACTGTGTTATCTCCTCCATAGATCTTGCAGATCCATCTTTGGAGGGGTATTTCTTTTGCAGGCTCAGATACCTCTGTCTCCTGGAATGGTTTCTAATGATGATACAAATCTGTGTGACAAAAGCATAGATGGGGAAGAATTATTTGGCAGTGATTTTGCCATAATGTGTATCAGTCACATTGCATATTTGTTTATTTGTTTGTGTGTGTGTGTCTGTGTGTGAGAGAGAGAGAGATAAAACATGGTTATTCTTTATTGCTCAGTGTTTTAAAGCAGTTCCATAAAATGAAGTCTGGGATCACTGCTTGTCTCGCTCCTGTAATTGTACTGTACTTTATGGCCACGTGCTTATGTTTCAGTCTGTGATTACTTTGGGTGGCGGAGTTGAACTAATGAATGAATACAGATCTGTCATCTATTATCATGAAGACAAACCTCGATGGTTGGAAATCTTCAAGGTTGCTGTGCCAATTGAAGATTTTAAAGGAAGCCATTTAAAATTTACATTCAAGCACAGATCTTCCAATGAAACCAAAGACAAGACTGAAAAACCATTTGCTATGTCGTATGTAAGACTGATGCAAGAAAATGGGACCACACTACGAGATACACAGCATGAACTGCTAGTGTATAAGGTATATGGCACTTACGTTGAAGCATACAGTTTATTTTATGACTGTGATATAATTGTCCATAATTACCAGGTTTTAGGGGTTTTTTTAGGTGCCTGCTATTGCATGTAGGGTGATAAAAGATTGAGCAGAAATAAAGCACCAGTTATAAACAAGTCCATTGGACTTCCTTAGTTGTGCTACCTCTTAAGATACAGCTTATTACCACTAACCAAATCTTAGTCCAAGGATCCTATTATAGCAAAAGAAAGGGGACTAAACTGAAGTTATCTGGCACAAATTGAAATTGATGCCCTTTATACTGCAAGGCCATGGTATTTTTATTCAGGCCTAATGGCTGGAAAGGGTTGGATGTTCTTATAAAATTTTAAACCATACTGAAGACAAAATTAAAATTTGAGGACATGGGAATTATCACATAATTAGTCAGGTCTTGTTTTATGCCACCGTTACATTCCTGAAAAATTTTGTGAGAATCAAGTACCAAAATTCCCATTTAAAACAATGTATTTCCTCAGGTTTAGGGGATTGACAACCTTGTCCTGTATAGTGTATACCTATACCATTACTGTGCATATGGACCTTTAGAGTATATATTACTGTATATGCAGTATGTATTCATTTATGTATGTTACGTAAATGCAATGAAGAACTTTTCAGCAGCCACAGTCTCAGCAGCAGCTTCCCCAGTCATTTTAATGTTATGTAAATTATATCTTTTTGTGAACTTGCAAAACCAATCTGTACTTACATTAAGTGGTTTAACATCATCATCATCATCATCCTTTGACAAATTCTTATAAAAAGCTTTTGCTTTAACCAGAAACTTATAGGCACATGGCACTGATTGTGATCTTCAAGCCATATACTTAGCATCTTTCCAATACATTTGTAGTAGGACTTCTTGAATAAGAAATTCTTGCAGCCCCCACTTTAGTGAACCTAGCACTTTTTTTTTCAGCATTATCATGAATTGTGTGCGTGCTGCTATGAGTAAGTCTTAATATAATGGCATATGTCAGCAATTCATTCACCCTTTCAAGCCAGCTAGTACATCTACCTTCTCTTTAACACCGATTGTCTTCCACCAGTTTTCCATTGGGATTACGCTACTGGATGTACATTTACGTTTCACACTCATTTCAGTAAGAAAATCAAATATTGTTGAAGGAAACTAAAGGAGCCACGTAACATAATCACTGGCATAAACTAGCCGTACATGTGACTGCTAGTGTGCCAGTGACATCACTTCATGCTAAGCTAACCTTGTAGAGATGATCTTTGCAGCCACACATTGTCTGTGGCATAGAGAGTCTGTTTTTGGTTTAACCCCTTGGCCCTGGAGCTGGACATTTACAGTTTAGCACACCATTTATGTACAATGTGAATATTTTATGAACCAAGAAGGGTAACATTAGGAAATACACGACATTTTGTGGAGGAATAAACGAAGATGGTGAGAGAAAGTCCAAAGAAATAATTAAATATATTTGTTGACTGAATATATAAAAAGAGTACTGTGGGGAGGAGTGGTCCGTCTGTCCTATATATAGGATGCGTGGTGTCTAAAGGTTAAAGCATTTTTGCTTAGACTGTGCCAGACTGCATTAAACCAAAAATTATTGCGTAAATTCGGAAAGGGTGTAAATTTTCGAGTTGTGTTAAAGCGAAATTGCATAAAAAGGACTCGTGTAAAAAAAGACCTGCCTGTATATTGATGTATCTGTCTGGCTATGTTTATCCCCATTAATGTTAACAAGCATGATATTATTTTTCAGATTGACCACAAGAAGTTTGAAGATAGTGATGTGGGATATCTCAGTCTTCCTTCAACACGGGACGAATTAACTGAGGGTCAGAAACCTCAGCATGGGGGATTAACTCTGAGTAACAAGGACAGCTTTACAATTCATACCAATGTGTGTTCAACTAAGCTGACACAAAATGGTAAACCTTCCTTTTTAATAACGTGCTTGAAGGTGTTATTACTGAGTTTAAAACCTATGTCTTTGTATTCTGTTTTGCAAAACAATATTATTAAGACGGAACAGCAGAAAATCTGACCCTTATTTCATATTATTATCCGACTGACCTCCTAATGGCAAGAGTATAAATTAAAAGTGATTGAACACAAAATGCTCTTTAAAATATGCTGATGTAGAAAGAAGGAAAAAACCTGAGAAAATATGTGGATCTCTGAAGGATGTCATTTAGGATATTCCATAATGAGGAACTTTGTTCTTTGTAAATAGTACAGAGTATTGTTAGGATAGTGAAATGGTGGATCGCACATATTGCTGGAATGGGAAGGTAAGGAATGCATAGAGAATTTTGGTAGGGAAACATCTTGGAAAATGTGCAGTTGGATACAAAGAAGGAGATAGGAGTATGGCATTAACCTTTGGCCCTAAATAATGACAGACATTGCACAGTGCAGTGTTTGGACAACTAAATTTGTGACCCAGAATGTGCCACTTATGACATATTCTTGTATAGACCTCGGCTGATGTTTGTGTGTGTATGTCATATGTGTAGTTGCCTTTGCTCATGGTCAAAGGCATGTTTAATAATCAGAATGTTCCCTCCCCACCCCCTTTTATCCACAAATTTGATAATTTGATTCTGGCACTAGAGGGTTGAGATGGATATTAACCCTTTGGCCCTGGAGCTGGACATTTACAGTTTAGCATACCATTTATGTAAAATGTGAATATTTTATGAACCAAGAAGTTTAACGTTAGGAAATACACGACATTTTGTGGAGGAATGAACGAAGATAGTGAGAGAAAGTCCAAAAAAAAATAATTAAATATATTTATTGACTGAATATATAAAAAGCATACTCTGGGGACTAGCGGTAAGCCTGTCCTATATAGAGGATGTATGGTGCCTAAAGGTTAAGAAGACTGGTTATGAGGATGAGGGTTGGGGGGAAGTAGTGCAGGATTATGTTAGTTGTGCATGTCAGTGTTCGTTGTGTCAGAGTTAATCGGATTCTGCTTCACAGGCTTGGTGCTTGCTTAAAGGTTTTTCCTGCATGTGATGCATTTCACTGTGCTTTTTAACTTAATTGTCACAATGACCATTCCCTTTTAACGCAGCTTTTTATTTACTGACATACTATATCAGACTGCATATAATTACTGATGTCAACAAGTTATAGTCAACTACATGTTCCATCTCATGTGTGCCATTTTCATGTTATCACTAAACACAGCATTTCTTACATTAGCTGTTGTAGTATTACTGCAGTGCTATTATAGTAAGGCTGCTTCACACATTATTCGTCAGATATTTGAGTAATCATTTCTATACTAAAAAATGTTATGAATAGAAGGCAAGTAGTTGCCGTGTGGAAGGGTCATATTGTAATACTGGTGCAATGATATCAAAATTAATATGAGAAATATGGTGTTAATTGATAACCTGAGGATGGCTTACATCAGCTGAAATATGTATTTTTGTTTTGTTGATTGTGTATCAGTAACTTTGTACACTCGTGGTATATTATGTCAATAAAATAAAATGCTGTATTGAAAAGGAATTGTTACTGTGATAATTATTATTTATATAAAGGGTTAATACAATGTTTTACCTGTCACTGGAGGCAAGGCGGGAACCCAGTACTGTTAAGGAAGATGTGAGAATGACAGATCAACACATCTGTATGTATTTTAAAAAACCAACTTTTTGCACTAAAATACACTTTAAAACATTCACTCATTAAAATAATTAGCACTCCTACATGTTTCGGTCTTATCAGACCATCCTCAGGGAGTTGTCTGTCCTGGTTGTTAAGTTACTTAGAGCAGATTACTTTT
>Ga0209755_10005571_pt1 | contig 14269 bp, 6 predicted proteins | sample TergutCo191P1_FD_187301 | JGI IMG/M metagenome (GOLD analysis project Ga0209755, IMG submission 187301) | Cornitermes sp. P1 segment gut microbial communities from Petit-Saut dam, French Guiana - Co191P1 (SPAdes) (version 2) | ecosystem: Host-associated > Arthropoda: Insects > Digestive system >... | reverse complement strand
GGTAGTTTTCGAGATTACGACCCTGTTTCCTGACATATTCTCGTATCACATCTTCACTGCCGTACTCGCCCACCGTCCCGATATAATATCCTCGTGTCCAGAATTCACCGCCCCACAGCTTTTTTTTCACCTCGGGGCATGATTCGAATATTTTCCTCGCTGTTAGGCTCTTTATCGTTCTCACTATTTTCTCGGGGCTGTAGGTCGGCACCGATTGCACCAAATAGTGCACCTGGTCTCGTTCTGTGCTTATCTCCAGAAATGTTATCTCAAATCTCGCCTCTATCCCAAGACATATCTCTCTAAGCTTTTTATCGACTTCCTCGCTTATCACCGCGCGTCGATATTTTGCTGGGCATACTATGTGATACATCAAGGTTCTCACATTATGTTCTTTACGGATGAGCTTGCTCATCCTGATACTATATCCTGCTGGTTACAGCCGCGGCAAGCCGCGGGGTATTAAACCGTATAGAGGCTTCGCCTAATCATGAAGGAAAGACTGGGAGGGGACGTGATGATACAAAAGCACTCATGGGAAATAACCGACGAGTTCTGGGAAGCGGCAAAGCCGCTGATACCACCGCCTGAACGTGACAGCGAAAAACGTACAGGAGGATCCCCGGTGGAGGCCGCCCACCTATGGATAAGCGCAAAGTGCTGGAAGGTATCTTCTACATAATGCGTACGGGCACGCAGTGGAAGGTCCTTCCCAAGGAGTTCGGTTTGAATCGAAGTTTACTGCCAGCGGTGAGACTTGAAGATCGTCAAAAGGATAATCGCCGATATACGCCCAATCCGCCATATACACCCCCCATCTTTTCATATATAATAGCGAAAACATACAATCACAGAGGGAAAAGGAATGAAACTGCATGGAAAGATACTGGCCATCGGGATATGCCTGGTCATGAAGGCGCCGTTGCTGTTCGCGCAGAACGTTTTTCTGGAACTAAACCTTAACAACCAGTCCCTGCGGAACGTAGTGCACACGGTTCCAAGGACCAACCTTGACATATTAAGGGTGATAGAACGGGCTGGTAGCGACAACCGCGTAAAAGGCATAGTGCTGAACGTTTCAGCGTTTAGCGCAGGGCACGAAACCATGTGGGAACTTCGCCAGGCACTGGAGGAATTCAGGGCGACAGGCAAAAAAATCGTGGCCTTTGTCGGTACCGCCAACCTCAACCTGTATTACCTGGCGACCGTGGCCGACAAAATAGTGATGGACGACCAGGGAAGCATGATGCTGCTGGGTTACGTCTTTGGCAGGGGTTACGCCAGGCAGGGGCTTGAAAGGCTTGGCGTTGGGGTAAGGGAACTGCGCTACTTTGAGTACAAATCCGGCGTGGAAATGTTCACCAGGGATTATATGTCAGACGCGGACCGGCGGCAGTACGGCGCGTGGCTGGACGATGTAATGTCCGTAACTCGCCAGGCGATAACACAGTCGCGTTCCTGGACCGACGATGAATTCTATTCGATACTGAACGACGAGTTCCTGTTTTCGGCCAGAAGGGCCCTGGAACGTGGTCTTGTCGATGCCACCGGCAGAAGACAGGCCGTGGTGGATGCGGTAAGGGAACTTTCCAATGGCCGCGGAGAGCCTACATTTGTCATTTTCGGTGATCTGGACTCCAGCGTTACCGGCACCAGACAGGTTTACGGGCCGGGCAGGGTTTCGGGAGGTCGGTGGAACCGCCGTCCGCCCATAATCGCCGTGATAAGCGCCAACGGCGTTACGGACATGGAACGCGGAATGTCGGCGCGGACCCTGGCCCGCACGATAGAGGACATGTCCCAAAGAAGGCGGGTAAGCGCCATAGTGCTGCGGATCAATTCCCCCGGCGGTAGCCCGGAGGCGGCGGAGCACATCGCCCATGCCGTAAGGAACGCCAGGGAACGGGTGCCGGTGGTGGTGTCCATGGGCAGCGTGGCGGCTTCCGGCGGTTACTGGGCGGCTATGGGCGCGAACCATATCACCGCCTCACCGGTAACGATTACCGGTTCCATCGGCGTTATAGGCACCTGGTTTTACGACAGGGGGCTTAACGAAAGGCTGGGGCTTACCGTTGACACGATTCAGCGGGGAAACCACGCGGACCTTATGACTGGCATTATCCTGCCACGGCGGGACCTCAACGAGACGGAACAGGAGCGTTTTCGCCAGTACATAGTCGATCACTACGACAGTTTTATCGCCAGGGTTGCCGCAAGCCGTGGAATGGAGATCGAACAGGTTGAGGCGGTCGCCCAGGGGCGCATTTTCTCTGGGATTGGGGCGTTGGAAGCCGGTCTTATTGACAGCATAGGCGGTCTTAACCATGCCGTTAGGGTTGCCAGGGAGCTTGCGGGGATTCCGGAGGACCAGGGCGTTGTGTTCGAGCAGCTTCCCAGGCCGACTTTTTTCGACAGGATGATGGGTCGGCTGGTAAAGATGGGAACGCCAGGCCGGGGAATGGCGGCGGCACCGGAGGCGGCGTTGTTCATGACGGAACTTTTTCTGCCGGCGCATGTGGTGGAGGAACTCCGTTTCCGCGTTTCGCACAACGGGCGGGTTATGCCTATTCTGCCCCTGGATAGTTGGTCGATAGGCAGGGGGCAATAATTAACAGCGGCTATTGGTAACGCCAGCCAATAGCCGATAAACCAGTATGTTGCAGACACCAGAAGCTGAGGTTTCCGCCGCGGGCTTTCCTGTTTACCTCCACGGTTTCAGCGCCATTGATTCCTACCTTGGCCGCAAAACATCGAACGCCGTTTATCTGCTTTGCGGGGCGGACCTTGCCGATCTTGCCCGCCTGTTCGAGGGGCTAAGGTACCCTGGTGCGGTTCTAGCGGACGCGGCCCTTGATCTGGGAGCAAAGACATGGTACTTTCGCTGCGAGGATGACGCGGACGCGTTGTACAGGCACCGCGCATCGTTCGGTTTTCTGGAATTTTTCCAGGACTGCAAGACCCGCCGCTTTCACGATCCCAACGGCATATACCCAATTCTGCGCGAGATAGCCAACGGCAACCAGAGTGCCGGTGAAATCCTGCAATCCCCGGATCCCTATGCGGACCCATGTCGCGCGATCATCGACTGCGCGTTGATCCTTGCCCGCTATTTTCCCGAAACCACCACACGCGAGATAAACGCCGCGCTAAGAAGGCTTAACGGGCGCTTTGCCTTGGGAACCCCGCCGGAAAAAGAGGAACAGCGGCTTTTGCTCACCGAACTTTTGAACGCCCCCTGTCCTACCAACGGCTTCGAGTTTCTGAAAAGCAGCGGTTTTATCGCCGCATACTGGCCTGAACTTGCGGTGATGGATGACGTGGACCATTCCAAGGAGTTCCACCCGGAAGGAAACGTCTGGAAGCACACCATGGAAACGCTGCGCTACAGAAAGCCAGACGGGGGCGGCGGCTTTGATCTACGGCTTTCGCTGGGGCTTTTGCTTCACGACGTTGGCAAGCCTATTTCGCAATCCGCCAGCCGCAAACGCTTTGACGGCCACGCGGAACTGGGTGAGGCACAGGCCAGGCGTTTTCTGGAAAGGCTCGGGTTCCAGGCCCCGCTTATACGCGACGTTTGTTACCTGGTGCGAAACCACATGCTGCCAGCGGCCCTGCCCCGCCTGCCACTGTTCCGCACCGGCGAAAAAATGGCTTCGCCCCTGTTTCCCCTTTTGATGGAACTGTACCGTTGCGATGAGTCCTCGTCCTTCAAAGGGCTGGACGGTTACTACCAGAGCAGTGCGGCCTATCGTTCGTACCTTAAACACCGGCGAAACCCCTACAGATCGGAAGATGGGAAAAAACTTGGACAATCCTAGCATCGCGCGAAAAAAAAGCTTGACGGATATCCAAAACCAATGGTAATCTAGGTAACAATATACAATGCTGATAATTAGTTATAGTTAGCCCATAGTCGAAATGTAAAAACTTCCTTGACTATATCAGCATAGTCAAAATTGTGGAGGTTGTTATGATCAAGAATAGTCTAAAGGGCAAAATCATCATTCCGATTGTGGGACTTTTGCTCATCCTGGTTACCTTCCTTGCGATGTACGTGTCCACGGTAACGACGAACATGGGCGAAACCCTTTCGGAAGCCGCCATGGAAATGGCCAGCTCTCTTTCGGATGAACGTATGCTCGTGGCCTCCATGTCGGCATACGGCTACCTGGAGCTTCTTGAAAGATACAACCTGATGACCACGCGCACCGCCGCCGCCAGCCAGGATCTTATAGCATTCGTTCGAAACTGGAACAATAACATAAACAGACCAGGCAATAGGATGGGATTGCTTGCCTACCTAACCGGCAGAAAGGAATACCTTGGCATAACGGCCATGCTCATAACCGACAACCAGGGAAACGTCATACTGCGTACCCACGAGCTCGAAAGGTACGGGGATTCGGGCCTGGTCGCCCCTCCCATCGCCAGGGCCTTTCAGCAGGGCGAGGCAACCATCAGCTATTCATCGACCGCGAACATGCCGATGGGGCTTTCCGGTGCCGTGCCGATCTGGGACGGTGGCGTTATCATCGGCACGGTTTCGGCTATGGTGAACATGGACACCAACGAATTCGTTGACGCTTTCGGCGCGATCTTCAATGCGGAGGTTACCGTTTTTAGGGGGACCGAATCGATTGCGTCCACGCTTATACATCCCGAAACGCGAGCGCGTGCCGTCGGTACCCATGTGGCACCCCATGTCGCGGAAGCCGTAATCGACCGCGGGGAACCACTTGCCCTGGACTTGATGATTTTCGGCATATTGCCACACCATGCCTTTTATTTCCCGTTGCGCGGCTGGGACGGCAACCCCGTAGGAATGCTTTTCGTGGGATTCTCTACCCAAAACATGCTTAGCTCAACCGCCGAAATGCAGCATTTTACAACAAGGTCAACCATCCACATACGCCGCTTCATGATTTTCACCGGGATTATCGCCCTTATCGTGGTCGGCGGTGCTATGTTCCTGTATCTGATGCGAATTTTGAAGCCCTTGGATCTTCTGATGCACAACCTGAATGAGATCGCGAACGGCGATGCCGATCTGACGAAGCGGCTCCCAGTAAATGGCAAGGATGAGATCGCCAAGACCTCAGGGTTCTTCAACAAAATCATGGAAGAATTTCGTCAAATGATTGTCACTATAAAACAGCAGGTGGGAACCCTGAACGACATAGGTACCGACCTTGCCAGCAACATGACGGAAACGGCATCGGCGATGAACGAGATTACCGCGAACATCCAGAGCATCAAGGGCAGGGTGGTAAACCAGAGTGCCAGCGTCACCGAGACGAACGCTACGATGGAGCAGGTCACGGTAAACATCGACAGGCTTAACGAGCATGTCGAACGCCAGACAAGTGCCGTGTCCGAGTCTTCCGCCGCCATCGAGGAAATGCTGGCTAACATTCAATCTGTGACGACGACGCTTGTCAAGAACGTTGAAAACGTTAGGGAACTAAAGGAATCGGCGGACGAGGGCAGATCCAGTCTACAGGAAGTGGTCGAGGACATTCAGGGGATCGCAAGGGAGTCCGAGGGCCTTCTGGAGATCAACTCTGTAATGGAAAACATCGCAAGCCAGACAAACCTGCTTTCGATGAACGCGGCTATCGAGGCGGCCCACGCGGGAGACGCAGGCAGGGGTTTCGCGGTGGTGGCCGACGAGATTCGCAAGCTTGCCGAATCCTCCAGCGAGCAGTCCAAGGTGATCGGTAACGTTCTAAAGAAGATCAAGGAATCGATGGACAAGATCACCCGATCCACGGACAGGGTTCTGGGTAGGTTCGAGGCGATAGACCAGGGAGTAAAGCTGGTCGCCGAGCAGGAGGAAACGATCCGCAATGCCATGGAGGAGCAGGGCCACGGAAGCAAGCAGGTGCTGCAGATGTCTGGTCTTGTCAGCGAGATAACCCAGAAGGTAAAGGGCGGCTCGCAGCAAATGCAGGAGGGGAGTAAAGAGGTTATCCAGGAAACCCAGAACCTGGAAAGGGCCACGCAGGAAATCACCAACGGCATGAACGAGATGGCTGCTGGCGCGGGTCAGGTGAATAGGGCGGTAAACACAGTGAACGAGCTAAGCGGCCAGACTAGGGAAAACATTTCAATGCTGGCAAAGGCGATATCGCAGTTTAAGGTTTAGACTTTTCTCGTCTCAGATTTTGCCTCCTGTCGCTTGAATTTTGAGAACTTAGCTGACAGGGGGCTTTTTTACACTTTTCGCAAATGACCAAACATTTGGAATTCTTAGGCAAAATTTGGAGTTTACCCTCGAAATTGGGGTTGTAATGCTATAGCGCTACATGGTAAGATTGGATAAGGGGAGTACTATTTTGCCTACGACAAATTCTTCAAATATAATGGTTCCAGGAAAATTTATTGACCTTATTTCTAAATACCGTAGATGCGCTTATATTGAATTACGCGGATTTTTAGAAAATAAACTCCCAACACTTTCCACCGATTGGTGGGAAACAATCGTTCTTAATAAGCTATCTTATTATTCCAACCCTACTATGCCAGAATTTAAGAGAGAGCATTATTCCGCTTGGGAAAAAATGGATACGCCTAGTCTTCGTGCAAAGGGTTTCGACCTTGCTTGTTTGCTTGATATTTTGGATGCCAATTGGTATCAAATATACAAACGATGTGGCTTCGAAAAGAATGATATACGCTTTGTTAAAGGAATGCACATTGTTAGGGTGCGCAACTCACATGACGAAGAGTATAATGCAGATGAGATATACCGTGAGTTTGATACTATACAATGCTTTTTAAGAATGATAAATGTTAAGCAAGACATTATTGATGAACTGCAAGAAATAAAATATGAAATAGACAAAATAAAATTCGGTGTTTTGTCGGCCCAAGAACCTGATCCCCAGATTTCCCTTGAAGAAGCAATTGAGGCAATAAATGCCAAACAGGAACGCCAATTCGAAGAGCTAAAACAAACTCTTTTAGCCACGCGAGAATCCAAACATCAGGAGCCAGATTACCAACGCTCAATTGAAGATATAATTGCCAAGCAGGAACGCAAAGATGAAGAGTTAAAACAAACTCTTTTAGCCATGATCAAGGAATCCAAGTCCCAGGAACCAGATTACCAACGCTCAATTGAAGATATAATTGCCAAGCAGGAACGCAAAGATGAAGAGTTAAAACAAACTCTTTTAGCCATGATCAAGGAATCCAAGTCCCAGGAACCAGATTATCAGCGTTCACTTGAAGATATAATAGCCCAGCAAGAGCGCCAAAATGAAGAGCTAAAACAAACTCTTTTAGCCATGATCAAAGAATCCAAGTCTCAAGAACCAGACCCTCAAAGTTCCGAATTAGTGGATATCAGGAAAGAACTGCAAGAGGTGCAGAAGATACTAAACAAACCCCAAGAGTCCGATTCCCAGAGTTCCGCAGAATTAACGGATATCAGAAAAGAATTGAAAAAGGTGCAAGAGATACTAAGCAGGCCCCAAGAACCTGATCCCCAGAATTTCGCAAAGCTGGCGGATCTTAGAAAAGATCTGCAAAATGTACAAAGGATACTAAATAAGTCTCAAGAATCTGATTCCCAGGGTTCCGAAGAATTGGCGGGTGTCAAAGAAGAACTGCAAAAGATGCAGAAGATACTAAACAAATCCCAAAAACCCGATTCAAATGAACCTCCTCGACAAGAAAAAAAGAAACGCTTGGTGCCTCTTTTGTTGATTACGGCGATTGCAGGGATCGCATTATCAATAGTATTGGCTTTTATATTGATGGAACGCCCAGATATTACCTGGGCTGCAACCGTCGATAGCTCCACAAACACGACTGCCATAAACTTTAACTTTGATGCTTCCGTTTCAAGGTTCATTGTAAGTAATATTACGATTACCGATGGAACTGGGTCTGTAACAATGGGAGCTTTAACAGGCAATAGAAGATCCCGATCGTTGGAGATTCTCGTTGAAAGAGCAGGAACCGTATATATAACGATTGATAGACTTGGTATCGAAACAAGAACGGAAATGTTGATCGTGCATCCCATTACCTGGATCGTAGATGCCGATAGCGCTACGGACACAACCGCAATCAGTTTTAGCTTTGGCGCCCCTGTTTCGGGCCTGACGGCCAACGATATTACCGTTACCGATGGGACTGCGGCAATAACGACAGGAGCTTTAACGGGTGGCGGGTCGTCATGGTCATTGCAGCTTGCAGTCGCAAATCCCGGAAACATATCAGTTTCAATTGCCAGGCCAGGAATTGAGGGTAGAACCGAAACAGTCAATGTGCATCCTATTACATGGGCCGCAACCGCCAATAGTGCCACAGACACGACCGCCATAAACCTTAACTTTGGCGTTCCAGTTTCAGGATTGACGGCTAACGATATTATCATTATTGACGGAACCGCTACGGTAACGGCTGGGGCTTTAACTGGCAGTGGCATGTCGTGGTCGTTGGAACTTGCCGTTGCAAACGCGGGGGACATAGCCGTTTCGATTGCCGTAGCTGGAATCGAATACAGGACGGGAACCGTAGAAGTTCATCCAGTTACATGGATCGCAACCGCCGTTGGCACTCCCGCGACAACCCGCATCCATTTTACCTTCGGCGCTCCCGTTGCTGGCTTGACCCCAGACGACATTACGATTGCCGACGGAATCGGCTTGGCTCAAGCTACCTTGACGGGCAGTGGCACGTCGTGGTCGTTGCCGATCACCGTTACAGGATCGAGCTATGTATCTGTATCGATTACCAGAACCGGAATCGAAGAAAGGGCGGAAACGCTGGCGGTACATCCCATTGCCTGGACCGCAGCCACGGATAGCTCCATGGACACAACCACTATCAGCTTCAGCTTCGATGTTCCCGTTTCGGGCTTGACCGTAGATGACGTTACGATTATAGCCAGAACTGGCTCGGCAACGGCAGAAGCTTTAATAGGCGACGGAGCTTCGTGGTCTTTGGCGGTTGCCGTTACAAGCCCAGGGGACGTAGAAGTTTCCATTTCCAGGTCTGGAATTGAAGACAGAACGGAAACAATAGAAGTTCATCCCATTACCTGGACCGCAACCACCATCGGCTTTCCTACTACAGCTATCGACTTTACTTTTGGTGTTCCCGTTTCGAATTTGACCGTAAGTGATATAACAATACCCGACGGAATTGACTTGGTAACGAAGGGGAACCTGACGGGTAGCGGAAGGTCGTGGTCATTGGCGATTGACGTTACCGCTACAAGTTTGAGCAGTATATCGGCTTCGATCTCCTCTCCTGGAATTGAGAATAGAATAGAAACGATGGTCATTCGTCCCACTATTTGGGTTGCAAACACCGTGGGCGTTCCAGCAACAACTGACATCAACTTTACTTTCGATGCCCCTATTTCGGGACTGACCATAGACGACATCACGATAGTTCACGAAACTGGCTTTGTCACAAAGGGGAATTTGACGGGGAGCGGGAGATCATGGTCACTGCCGATTGCGGTTACAAGGTCGGGCTATGTATCCGTTTCGATCTCCAGGCCTGGAATCGAAGAGAGGACGGAAATTATTGCCACTAATCCTATTACCTGGAATGCAGCCGCTGCTATTGGTACTCCAACAACGGCCATCAATTTTACTTTCGATGCCCCTGTTTCGGAATTGACCATAGATGATATTGCCATAGTCGGAATACCCAATCTGGTTGGAGGGGGTTTGACATTTGGACCCGATTTGGTTAAAGGGAATTTGACAGGCGGCGGCAAGTCATGGTCATTGGCGATTGACGTTATAGGCACGATGGTAGGCAACGTGTCTGTTTCCATTATCAGAAATGGAATCGACAGCAGGAGGGAAGAGGTGGAGATTTGGCCCCTCATCTGGGCTGCGACTGCCAATAGCCCAACAAACACAACCGCCATTAATCTTAGTTTTGACGCTCCCGTTTTAGGGCTGACTACCGACAAAATTATTGTTACCGATGGGACTACCGAAGTAACGACGGGAGCTTTAACCGGCAATGGGAGATGGTGGTCGTTGGAAGTTACCGTTGCAAGAGCTGGAAACGTAAACGTGTCTATTGCCAAGCCTGGAATTGAAGGCTCGACGTTAACTGTTGACGTTAATCCTGTTACCTGGAGCGCAATAACCACCGCTGGTACTCCCGCCATAACTGGCATCTACTTCAACTTTGGTGCTGACATTTCTGGATTAACAGCAAACGATATTACGATAGACGGCGGAATCGGCTTGGTCAAAGGAGTCTTGACTGGCGGCGGCAAATCATGGTCATTGCCAGTTTCCGTTACAAGGTCGGGCTACGTATCCGTTTCGATTTCCAGGCCTGGAATCGAGGAAAGGACGGAAACGGTTGCGGTTTTCAGAAACATGGTGTCCACAGGTTCGAACCACAGCGTGTTTGTCCGGGCGGACGGTTCGCTTTGGGCTTGGGGAGCCAACACATACGGTCAGCTTGGCGATGCCACAACAGCCAATCGAAACAGCCCTATTCGTGTTGCAACAAATTATAACTGGGCTTTCGTGTCTGCGGGATTGAATCACACCATGGCTATAAGAACCGACGGCTCGCTTTGGGGCTGGGGAAACAATGCATGGCACCAACTCGGCGATGATACAAACAAAAACCGCAACAGCCCAGTCAGAATAGGAACCGATTATGGCTGGGCGTTCGTGTCCGCAGGAGCAAACCACACAGTAGCAATAAAAACCGATGGCTCGCTTTGGGCTTGGGGGAGCAACGCATGGTACCAACTTGGTGACGACACAAGCGAAAACCGCAACAGCCCAGTTAGAATAGGAACCGATTATGACTGGGCATATGCATCCGCAGGCTGGAACCACACCGCAGCCGTCAGGAAAGATGCCTCGCTTTGGGCCTGGGGCAACAACTCGGGTGGACAGTTCGGCAGCACGGCGATAAGATACAGCCGTGTGCCAAGGCAAGTAGGCCATGCAAGAAACTGGGCTTCCGTATCCGCAGGCGGGGATTTCGTCAGGGAGACTGGGCATACCTTGGCGATCAGAGCGGATGGCTCACTCTGGGCTGGAGGGAATAACTATGTCGGCCAACTTGGCGACGGTTCCAGAACCCAGCGCACTCTTCCCACCAGAATAGGGAGGTATACAAACTGGGCCTCGGTGTCCACGGGTAGCCACCACACAGTAGCAGTGAGGGCGGACGGAACGCTTTGGGCCTGGGGAAACAACGCGGACGGTCTGCTTGGAGACGGCACGAGAATCCTGCGTACCAGTCCCGTTCAGATAGGGACAGCAAGAAATTGGGTCTCCGTATCTGCAAGCTATGGACATACCGTAGCTATCAGAGAAGATGGTTCGTTATGGGCTTGGGGAGAGAACCAATACGGCCAGCTTGGTAATGGAACGGTGGCACAACGTAGCTTCTTCCCTGTTCCAATAGTTCCAGCCACCCCCCTGGTAGTTAGTCCCTAATATAGTATGGTTGACGGGCTGCGCCTTGTCTCATATATACCCCACAATGCCAGGTAGCCACGATATTTTTTGTCGATCCTGCACCCCAAAAACATAAAAAAATACTTTACACCACAATCCAAGGCAAGGCAGTCTATACTACGGCCAAATTATGGAGGGTGTATGTTCAATACTCTAAAAAGTAAAACCATCATTCCAATCGTATGTATCGTGGTAATCATGGTGCTCTTTATTACCGTCTATGTGTCTAGGGCGGCGACAAATCTTGCAGACAGCCTTGCCAGGGAAAGGATTATCGGGGCTTCCCAAACAGCGGAAGTATACCTGGACACATTACGGTCGAACAACGTAATGGCCTCCCGTGCCCTTGCTGGAAGCCAAGGGCTTATTGGCTTTGTAAGAGACTGGAATGCTGGCATGGATACCGCCCAAATCAGGGGCGGGTTGGCATCGTATCTGGATGACAGAAAAAGCGATCTTGGCGTGGATATTTTTTTGGTAATTGACCAACAGGGGAACATGATCCTGCGTACCTACGAACCAGAAAGATACGGGGATTACACGCTTGCCGCTCCGCACATTGCCGCGGCTCTTTTGCAGGGACACTCCAGCGCCGCCTTCTCATCGTTTCCAGCCCTGCCAATGGGGCTTTCCGGTGCCGCGCCGATATGGGATGGCGGAAACATTATCGGTGCGATTGTGGTAATAGTAGAAATGAGCACCAATGAATTTGTCGATAATTTTGGCGAAGTTTTTAACGCGGAAGTAACTGTCTTTCGCGGCGCGGAATCCATTGCGTCAACACTTATACATCCAGTAACAAACGCACGCGCCGTCGGCACAGAGGTTGCGCCCCACATTGCCGAAACCGTACTTAATCGTGGGGAATCGCTCAACCTGGAACTGATGATTTTTGACAGACTGCCTCACCATGCCTACTATTTCCCCCTGCCTGGCTGGGGCGGCAATCCAATCGGAATGCTTTTCGTGGGCTTTTCCAACGAGTTCGTGATTGACTCGACCAATGCGCTTCGGCGCAACCTGATTTTTATCGGGCTTGTGGCCCTTGTCGTAACCGTCATCGTGATGCTTCTGTATCTCATGTGGATCTTGAAGCCACTTGGCCTTTTGACGCAGAGCCTTGGTATCATCGCAAGCGGCGACGCGAATCTGACACAGCGGCTTCCGACGAAGGGTAAGGACGAGGTGGCCAGAGCCTCCAGTTACTTCAACCGGATCATGGAGGAGTTCCAGGGGATGATCATCTCGATCAAGAAACAGGCGGGGGAGCTGTCCAGTATAGGTGACAAACTTGCTAACAGCATGGCAGATACGGCATCGGCCATGAACCAGATTTCCGCGAACATACAGAGCATCAAAGGCAGGGTGCTGAACCAGAGCGCCAGCGTCACCGAGACGAACGCGACTATGGAACAGGTCACGGTCAACATCGAAAGACTTAACGATCATGTCGAGCGCCAGACCAGCGCCGTGTCCGAGTCCTCCGCCGCCATCGAGGAAATGCTGGCCAGCATTCAGTCCGTCACATCGACCCTTGTCAAAAACGCCGTGAACGTCAAGGAACTTCAGGAATCGGCGGACGAGGGCAAGTCCAGCGTGCAGGAAGTGGTGGCAGATATTCAGGAGATTGCACGGGAATCCGAAGGGCTACTGGAAATAAATTCGGTAATGGAAAACATTGCCAGCCAGACCAATCTGCTTTCGATGAACGCGGCGATAGAAGCGGCACACGCGGGCGATGCCGGTAAGGGATTCGCGGTGGTAGCGGACGAGATTCGCAAGCTGGCCGAATCCTCCAGCGAACAGTCCAAAGTGATCGGCAATGTGTTAAAAAAAATTAAGGGATCGATTGACAAAATCACCCTTTCCACCGACAGGGTTCTGAATAGGTTCGAGGCGATAGACCATGGTGTTAAGATCGTAGCGGAACAGGAGGAGACGATCCGCAATGCCATGGAGGAGCAGAGCGATGGAAGTAGGCAGGTACTGCATGCGTCCAGCCTTGTCAGCGAAATAACCCAGCATGTAAAAGGCGGCTCGCAGAAAATGCACGATGGCAGCAAGGAAGTCATTCAGGAAACCCAAAACCTGGAGAGGGCCACACAGGAAATAAGCGGTGGCATGAACGAGATGGCGACTGGCGCAGAGCAGGTAAACAGGGCGGTAAGTACCGTCAGCGAGCTTACCGACAGAACCAAGGAGCACATTTTCTCGCTGGTAAAATCAGTCTCACAGTTTAAGGTTTAGGGGCGTATAAGCGACAGGAAGTATACCTGTCGCTACGAATGCGTGCCAACCAGTCTTTACACGTGACTTTTCCCGCCATTTCATTTGACAGAAATCCGATTTTTCTATACAATACACCTTACAGCTCATGCCACTATCGATGTGGGAGCCCAAAAATTACGCCTTTGGAATACACAGGAGGATGTTTTCATGAAGAATCGAAGTCTAAAGTCTAGAATCGTGATTATGATGGCCACAATCATGCCGTTCACAATCATACTCGTTGGTACCATCCGTATAAATGACACGCAAAGTCAGTCCATCGCAGCCACGGCCGAGCGCCTGGAAAGCAATGTTGTTATGACCGATCTGGTCTTCACCAAAATGATGAACAATGCCTGGAGCACGCTGGATGTCATGTACGCCTTCCCAGCCTTGCAGACTGCCATGCGGGGCGGCCCCATAGAGCCCCTTCATTATGTCTTATGGCCCTTGTTCGAGATCAATACGATGCTGGGCGAAATAACGCTTGGGGGCAACGTGTTCGAATACGGCGTTTACGGCGCCTTAATGAC
>Ga0209755_10005570_pt1 | contig 14269 bp, 11 predicted proteins | sample TergutCo191P1_FD_187301 | JGI IMG/M metagenome (GOLD analysis project Ga0209755, IMG submission 187301) | Cornitermes sp. P1 segment gut microbial communities from Petit-Saut dam, French Guiana - Co191P1 (SPAdes) (version 2) | ecosystem: Host-associated > Arthropoda: Insects > Digestive system... | reverse complement strand
CCGGGGCGGTCGTGGGAGAAGGCCAATCGCTGGCTTGGCGCGTCTTGGATGCCCAATACTGGGGAGTGCCCCAGCGTCGCCGTCGCGTCTTTCTTGTCGCGGATTTTGCTGGCGAACGTGCCGGCGAAATACTTTTTAAGCCCGAAAGCCTGCGCCGGGATACTGCGGCGGGCGGCAGGGCGTGGGAAGGTGCTTCCGCTTATGTTACGGCTGGCACTGGAGGAGCGGGCGGAGGTCAAGACCTGCACGGCCTGATTGTCCTGAACGACCAAGGCGGCGACAGCCTGAACGTGGAAAAAGCGGACATTGCGCCTACACTGTGGGCTGAAACCCACGGCAATCTGCCGGTCGTCTGCACCTATACGGCCACCAGCTTTGGGCAGTATGCGGAAGGCGTGGGAACGCTAAAGGCGAATGGCGGCGACTTGGGCGGTGGCAGTGAAACGATTGTCGTTTATCTGGCGCGAAGTTTTGGATTGCGCAGATTAATGCCCACGGAATGCGAACGGATACAGGGCTTCCCGGATGATTGGACGGCTTGGGGGTCTGACGGTGAATGGATTTCGGACACGCAACGCTACAAGGCTTTGGGTAACAGCGTTGCGGTGCCTTGTGTGGAGTTTGTTTTGTCTGGGATTATGAATAGTATTTAAAAGCCCAAGGGGCTACGGTAAAAGGCCGTATTGTTATTTGACAAATATTAGGGTGGGTAAAATAATCGCAAGCGGTTTGGGTTAATGCCCATTGTAATGCGGGGCGGTTTTCTGTTGCCGTCCTGACCGTTTGCTAAATAGGTGGCACCATGTTTTATATTGCCGTTTGCAAACGAAGGCTCGCCTCTTTCACCCATCACCAGCCTAGCGCAAATTGTACGCTAGCGGACTGGTAATACTGGACTATCGAGGTTAATATAAATACCAATGGACACAAACATAAAAAGCGAAACCTTGCTCGCCTTTGTTGACGAAATTGGGGACTCAGCCGAAAATCATCCGAATATTTCGCAATGGCGGCGGTAATCCTGCCAAGCTCGGCGCAACAAAACGTCAAGGACTGCATAGCCAGCATAAAAACGAAACTGGGCATCCCTCTTAAAACACCCCTGCACTGGAGAAAGCATTGCCGCCTACACGAATACAGAAAATACGTGATGGGAGAAATAGCGAAACTGGAAGGCGTTACGGTCGTTTATGTTGTTTCCGACAAAAAAACCATGCCGGACGACCACGAGAAATTCTACAACATTGTCGCCGCATATACCCTTGAACGCATTCTTAAACATACGGAGGCATTGGGCAGGAAGGCAAGCGTGAGGTTTGGGCATGTTAAGGGAGGGATTCAACCATTCAGCGACTGTTGACTTCTTTAAGAACAGGAACTGGCGATTGGGGGATTACGACACCCTTGCGGAACAGCCCAAATGGATTTCGGTTGATTCAAATTCCCGCATTCAGTTGGCCGACCTTTACGCCGGTATACTCGGCGCGGCCATGATTGCCGACAGGTTCGGGAACTATGAGGCCGGTTACTTTGGAAAGGATCAAGGGGCAGGTAAGAAAATCGAAATCCGGAAGGATAAACGGGTACGGCATAAAGGCGGTTTCGACGGACGGCGACCCGAAATCGTTCAAATGGTGGCCGGAAGGCTGGTTATAGCCCCGCGAATAAAAAAAAGCCCCGAAGCGCGACATGCAAACTGACTCTGCAAGGCTTCCGCACCGGAAGCAACGTACCCTTCGTGGACTTTCTACATATAGGCTATACCCAAAAAGCAACTTTGTCAAGCGGAATACGGCCTTTCCAAAGCTACAATCAGTCCTTCCTTTGATTGCTCTTACGATCAAACCAAAACAGGAAAAAACAGAGAAAGTCGTCGTTGTTCAAAAATAATACGGTTCCATACAAAAGCACCTTGGGGATGGGTTGCCACTCAAAGGGCATCAAAAATAACACCTGTCACTTTGCGTATCCTTTCAACGATTTTAACAAATATTCAGATAAATTTCATATATGTTATTTTTTTTGGGAATATCGAACAAAAAATTGCGCATTGCCTCTCACTACATTCCCATGTTTTTCAGATATACGCCTAAAAAGATCGTTCCTCAATCTTTCTTTTTTCCCTTCGTCTAAGCCGATAACTTTGCTAATCGAAGTGAGATAAACTACAATTTGCTCAACCTTACATTCCTGATAAGTTTCAATCATTTTATTTTCTACACATGATAGCCCAGCAATTTTGTCAGAATTAAGTAAATATTCAAAATCATCAAATTTTTGAAACTTCCATTCTCCCCATTCAATATCATGACATTTAAAAACATACAAAATCTCTTCTTTCAAAACAGCCTCCCAATTGTGAAAGCACCATCCCATACAAACAAAACCATTTTTTTTAAGTCCCCTAAAGCAGTTTTGTAACAATGTCTCTATTTTTGAAAATAAATGTATAGATTCGTAAGCTATTATTAAATCGAAAAAAGAGTTTGCAAATGTATATCGATTTATATCTCTTTCAACCCATGTTATTTTGTTACTTTCAACTTGTTTTTTGGCAATTTCAATCATATTATGTGATATATCAAGACCAACAACATTTTGAGAAATTTTGGATAAGGGAAAAGTTAATAAACCTGATCCACATCCAATATCAACAATATGAGATTGTTCATCAAGAAAAAAAGAAGCCTTGATTAAATTTATATACTCATCAGGTAATTTTTGCAAACTACTAGAGTAATTACTAGCCAAACTGTCAAAATTATTTGTCATTCACCTGTTTCTTTCTTAAGTAGCTTGAATAATTTCAGAAAAACATTCTTAAGATTTAACATCGTTTGACGAGAGATTTCTACCTTATAAGATAACAATGCTGGTATAATTGGAATGGTTAATTCCAAAGTTTTCTTAGCTAAAAGATCAGAAGAAAGAACATTTAATTTATTGCTCTCTTCTTTTTTTGTGGAAACGTCTTGAACCATTTGCCTAGAGACTTCCACGAGGTCTTTCTTTACCAAATCGAAATCAGCCTGCGAAATTTTTGAGGCATTTTTCTCACATATACCTGATATATCAGATGTCCAATATGTGTCAATTTCAATTTGTGGGAATTGAATGGACATTTCGGCCAACTGTGTAGAAAAGTCTAAAATGGCTCCCTCACAATTTTTTAACTCTCTCTCATGCCGAGTTACTGTAATTGGATCCCCTGTTTCCGCTAATGCGGCAATCAACCGTATACGAATTTTGGATTGCTCGGAAATCTTATCTTTCAATAACTCAACTCGTTCGAATGCATTTACTAAGTCTTTGTTTTCCATTGCAGTAGGCTGTCCTTCATTATTTCCATGTGGTGCCATAAGGTTCTCCTCAAAAAAATTGTTGCTTTGTCTATCTGGTTTCCCATCAAGTTCTGGGGTAAGAAAGCCTTCCTGATTATAAAGTCCCTGATCACTTTGATCGGATATAGACTGTTTTATATCAACCTTGCTCTCTTGGGTAAGACGAAAGAATGAGCCCACCAACGATTTAGCGGTTTCAGTCCATGTCTCAAGATTAATCGCACTATTGAACAGTGTCACAAAATAAGTGTTTGTATTAAGTTTTACGGCAAGCATGGACTCAATTTTATCTATGTCAGTATCAAACATAGTTACAGTATTAAGAAGCTTAGATACAAATTGCCTCACAGGATCGTTGTCATCATGTGAAATTGGTTGAAATAACAAATGTGCACAATCTGTACCTTGTACCCACTTACAAACATGTTTTGCTCTTGTCTCTTTTCTCTTTAGTTTCTTGTTGAGAAATGCCAAGATATTTTTTTCTGATATACGATAAGGATCCTTTGAAAGAGGTTTGTCACATAATTCCATGTAGAATTTTTTACTATCAACAATAATTCTATCATCAGTATATATATTTGTCAGACCAGGAAGAAGAATTTCTTCTTTTAACTCATAATGCCAATGCCAATTTGCACTATCTTGGCTTGGTATGTATATAGAGGCAACAAGTTTATTTTTTGCTTCGTCATTGCTCTTAACTGTATTAATGAGGTCATATAATTTTTTTGATTCTTCTTCTTTACTTCTCTCATTGCTGTAGATTTCTTTTTGCTTTGACGAAATTGCCGTAAACCTAGATTTTATGGCTACCATTGGGAGTAACTTTAGGTTGTCTTTATGGGCATGCAAACCTTGTATCTTTCTTATATTAAATTTATATAAAAATTGTGTCATCTTTGTGGGAGCAAGACCCAAAAACAATCGTGATTCAAAGAAACTTTTGGTGATGGCGTTGTACGCTAAATGCAAATATGCATACTTAATCAAATCTCCAATATCTGTATCTGCAATAACTACAACCTCATAACCATCAGCTGGTTGACGATTATGGAAATGATGTGCAACATCAGATGTTATGAATAAATATACCTGCCTACCTTTTAATGTGGCTTTTACCCATGTAATGTCACGTTCATTATCACTACATAAAACAACAATGGGAATTGCAGCTCCATCATTATTGTTATTTGGTACACCTAGCTCATATTTTTCAGGATCGCTACTTTCATGTTTGACTAAATACGATTCTTTCTCCAAAAGAGCGATGTCACCAACAAAATAAATTGTATCATCACTATAGGTACCATTATCTATTTTATAATAAACATGCTCCTTTTTTTTCAATTGTATAAACAGAAGCTTATCTCGTAATGACTCATTATCTGCACACCGCACAAAATACTCAATGGTCATGTGAAGAGAGAGGACATTCGATGCAGTTCCATCAAACAGTTCTTTTAAGGCAATAAAGGCAAGGAGAAAATTATGTAGTCGTTCCCATTCTTTCTGTATTTTTTTTGTTGTATATAAAGATGGCTTATTTCTCTCAAGTCTATATAGGGCGGACTTCACTTCATAAATACTTAAGGTAAAATGGTTCTGTGCCTTATTAAACATAATATATGTTCTATATATAGCAAGATGCGCAAAACCTTCTTTATCATTAAAAAGAGTACAATATTTTTCAAACTCAGCAAGCTCGTTTTCCGCATCGGAATATTTTCCAGAATGAAGATATGCATGCGCCAGATAAAAAACAAGCTCCATTCTAAGATGGATTTCTTTTTTTTCATCAGGCCGAATTTGGTTGAGAATAAATTTAAAAATGATAATCGCATCATCGAATTCATTATTTTCAGAATGATTTGTCCCCAGACAGGTAAAGTACAGATCATCTCTACAGGCTGCAGCATACATCAGCCTACTAGCCATTCTAAGAAGATGTTTTAAATCGCTAGGTTTTAAAGTTAAAGGTGCACTGTGCGTTTTGGGGTAATACAATACCAGCTCATTAATTATATGAGAAATCCCATGATATATTTCTATCTTTCTTTTGTTATCTTTTACAGATGGCAATTCACATAAGGCAATAATTGAATCAATGGTTTTAATTTTAGGCTGAATGGATTCAGGTAACCACTTTTCGATTTCTTCCAATTCAAAAATTGAAAAAGCGGAATATGCATTTGGATCATTGAGTTTAAATATTTTTGCAAATATATATAATGCGACAGAAATTTCATCCGTAAATTCATAGCAATATGCAATTCTATAACATGCATCCAAAATAGCACCCTTCGTATCTTGTGTTCGATGTGTGATGCTTTTTTGTTTTATATACTCTGTCACATACAAATAAAAATAATTCAATGAAGTCTCATAGTCAGAAATCTTGAAATTTAAATTACCACATTCCCACAAAAGGTCAATATCATATGTAGGCTCCACTTCACAGAGTTTATTTATAAAGGCACATGTTTCCCTTAATGCCTCTCCGTCTCTTATGGAATCAAAAACAACGGCTTTGTTTATATTGGTCTCTATAGAATCAATAGGTGCATACACATCGATTGATGCAAGGCAAAATACAAAACAGTACTCTCGCATCCGATCAAGCATATTATGCTGTTTTGTAATTTCAGAAAAATTGCCTTCATTAAATTCTACATCCTTAATGTTGCTTATTAAATATTTTCCATACTTAATGTATTCTTTTATGGAATTTTTTTCCAAATAAGTAGCCTGGTTCCGTGCCATTGAGTATTTGATGGTATGTTGAGCTAGTGCATAAGCAAAGGCATACTCTTCGGGTGTACCATCTCCCATATGAGAATCAAAAGATGATGCTTGCATTGCCGCAATTATTTTGGTGATACATACTTCCATGTCATTTTTTTGGCGCAAAAACTCCCGAGCATCAATTGCCATTCCGTTTATGCCTTCACGACGACAGGATTCAGCAACTTTAAATATCTCTTGATACAATTGTTCCATACAAATGACCTTGCTCTTCCACTATGTTTTTGATGATGCTGAAAATCCTAAATCTACTCCACTGCACCCATTGCAGCTTAGACATCCCTCCGCATGTTTACAGTTATCTAGGTTTGTTTTCCTTGGATATTGATGCAATTCCCTTTCGATTTCCATAAGAATTTCTGGATTTGTCATAGGATGGTCGCTCATCTCACAATTGTCATATGGTCTAAATGGCATGATAGTGGGTATAACACCGATATCGATCAGCTTTTTGGCTCCAGTTACTGTTGATTCAATGTTTTCAAGACCAGCAATCAAAACCGAACTGACACTCCAAGAACTCAGTTTTGAGACCGCATACGAAAGTGCCTCGAAATACCTTGAAGACGGTATTTCGATTTTACCAGGACAATATTTCGCCCTAATAGCATCATCAAAAATCTCAAGATTCATAATAATTGATTTTATTCCAGCATCAACCAGCATATCTATGTATTTATTGGAGACTGGAGGTGCTATTTCTACTGAAATACCAACATTAGGTGATTGAGCGAGAACCGCTTTGGCAATCTCGCAAAACAGTAAGGCTCCTCTGTCTGAGGATTCCGCCATTCCACCACTCAATGCAAGTGAATACTCTTGACCACCGGACAAAGCAAGTTTTACGGCTTCCGCAATGTAGGATGGTGAAAACAAAATTGAATCTTTGCCGTTGAAATTTTCGTTACAACCACAGAATGTACATGTGCGTCCAATTTTTTTATAATAACATTCAGTATACTTAACTAATGACAATGTGTTGTGTCCATGAACACCTATTACATCCGAAACCTTGATTCCATCTGATAATCTATAATCAGTCCATTGTGGAATTGGAGGTATCGATACAGCAAATAGTGGCTTTCCATTTTTCAACAAATTAATACCACAGTTATTCACAGATAATGAATATTCTGATAGCTTGCAATATTCTTCTGCAATTGGCGCATTGACATATGAACCGTCAGGCAATTGCACCTGGGCATTGTGGATAAATTTAGCCGTACCAAAACTTGGGTTAAGTGAACATAGTCTTGTGATAGTATCTTTGTCAACGTTAATACCGTAGCATAATAGTTCCTTTCGGGTAATCGAAATTTGCGCTTTTTCATTTGCCCGATAATCACACAGTGCATTAATATATTGCTTTTTTTTCTTCATTGCATATTCTGTATTTATAATAGTTCGTTCAAGCAAGCTTTTTTCTTTCCTAACAGCGTCTTCATGCACTAATTGATACATATAACGTTCAAAACAGCCATTTTCACAAGACATAACAGACGATTTGGCTATGGCAAACATATCATAGTCCATGCTGGCCCTAATGTTTTGCAATGTATCCCTAATCACGGTTGTACATGACGGGCATAGGATGTTTTTACCATTGGTAAAGAATGACGTATTTGAAGGTGGAATATCGTCAAATAAATCACTCATCAACCAGCGATCTTTCTTTAGTGGCACAGAGAAAACGCTTGTCATCCAGGCTGTAATTTCCGTAATAGTCAGTATCGTATAAGGATCGATTATATTATAGTAGTCATAACGATAAAGCATATCTGGCAATGTAAAATCATGTAATTTTGGAATCATAAGAACAGGTATTACATCGCGAACTAATAAATAGCATAAACTTTTAAGCAAATCGGCAATGATTTCAATCTGTGTCATGGAGTGGAACCCAGTATACAAAAATGCACCCGTCTGTAAACCAAGTTCTCTATTGCGCAGGAGCACTTCCTCAAAATCGGACAGCTCAAGTGCTTTTGCATACAGAACATCTCGCGTAAAATCCTGTGCACTTTCAAAACCACATAGGATAACGGTATTTATCTTTTGAAGTATCGGTACCAACTCCTTGGCTTCATCGGAATCTAAGAAACGTACGTAATCATCCGCACATGTTTCAATATAGACAAGGGAAGATAGATTGCGCCTAGATATTTCGTCACAAAGCATTTTGAACGAATTAAATCTGCCATCGGGAGTAGTTTCAAGATTACTGAACAATGAACCATTACTTGCAAAACACAGAGTGACATCCCACAGGGTTTTTGTTTCGGGGTCTAAGCGCAACTGACATTTTATGACTTGTTCATCAAAGTTATCGACTATAAACCGTGTCTGAATTTCAAACGATTTGTATATCATATCTCTAGTTGAATCACTCATGTGTACCTTGGAAAAAAAACACGGCGAACAAAAGCCCTGCATTGTTTTTTCACATGGAAAAGTTGGCAATATGAATTCTGGAAAAGCACCCAAACTACCAGCGACAACTCCACTGCGAGGATGGCCAACCAGAGGTTCTCTTCTTATACCGTGAAGTTTATTACTTGACTGAAAATGGGCTTTTCTCAGATTGCTAGAAATCTCTCTGGACTGTACAATAAGTTGGTGCTTCATGTCATCAGAAATAAAATCTGCTTTATATACTTCCAGACTGGTATAAATGTCAAGAGCTAAGTTTCCGTTTTGAACTGCAATGGCATAAACTGACAATAACTCAAGTGCCAACCTTATCAATTGTGTTTTGGGTACGGCAAATATAATGCTTGCCTTTGTCAGCCCTTGCAATCGCAGATGCTCCAAATATAGTTTTATCGCAATTATCGCACTCATATTACCCTCTATGTGTTCAGGGGCAAAAACATCGATAATCTTATCTTCGCTGGAGCCGAAAACAACGTGATAGCAACAACCTTCGTAAACCACAGCATGTAGGCCGTGGGGAAACTTACTGATATCATCACTTGTCAGACAATGAGCATCGAAACATGAATAATAGCCAGAAAGTTTCCCCACAGGCATGATGTGTTTTACCTTAACAGTGCCAATATCTTATTGGCGAAATCAGATGATGCAACCGCATCCATATCATCAGAAGTTCTGGCTTTGCCAGCGACATGTCCCATAAATCGCATGTCGCATATATCCGAATAGTTTTTGATGATGCTTGCGCAATTCCCCCAAGATGTTTCATCTGCTTGCCCGCACATGAAAACTGCACACCTCTTCCCCTTTAACTGAGACATGAATAAGTTACTCCTGTCGATAAGAGATTTCAATTTTCCTGGCATGTTGTCAAAATAGACAGGTGTCCCAAATACAATCGTATCGGCATCGCACATGGCCTTTTGTACGATAACCATGCCATCCTGAATGGGGCAGATTCCCTCATCTTCGCATTTCAGGCATCCATTGCAATACTCAATGCCTATTCCTGACAGCTCAATGAGTGTTGCATTGATTCCTTGTGCGAGCAACTCATCAGACAGTTGCTTGCACACACGGGCAGAATTGCCGTTCCTTGGACTACTTGAGACGATTAGAACGTTATTCATGTTTGTCACTCCTCCTGGTTAAAACCAGATTGCAATTTTACTGTTTATTTAAGGCGGAAAAAACCGACTTGCTTTCCAATATTTATTATATCATCAAGAGGGATATTTATCAACAGAAAACACCCATTTTTTTATTGAGGATCAATTTCCGTCTGAAGATAAAAAGAGAAAGCATTCCAATGATACCACTAGACTTTTAACCACAAAAAAACAAGACTACATAATACTTTGCATACACTACAAAGGTATAAAGAGCAAAAATATTTTTTTTGCATAGGTAAGAAATACACAGGTTGATGTGATACCGATGCATTTATTTCATTGCAGTTTCTCAATTCTGAATACTACTGGCCTTAAGCCTTCGGTGCAGCACGAATAGATAGAGTGTGGGTTTGTTAATTTTGGCGGAGGTTGAGCACCATATTCTATCATAACTATATCCCGGTGAATATCGGCCCATGCCCATGCACAAAAATCTTCAGGCATTTTCCCGATACTATCAAGGATAAATTCCTGCCCTTCTGAAAACCGTTCACAAGCTTGAAAGTTTCCTAGGGAACTTTGCTCTTGTACAACAATATCCTCAAAATAAGCCTTTTTCACAACAGTTATTTTGACCATAAAATGGACTCCTAGTTTTTGTTCGCAATGATCCCCTCACGTACAAAAGGAAGCGCACGCGAATGGCAATCACCCAAATTCCATAAAGTAATCTCACAATTATCGTGGAGCAACACACACTCCCATAGATCATTGAAAATACGCCACGGGCTACATTGAGCTTTCTCCAAACCTTCCCTTGACAAAGCATAAGGAAGGTATTTCCGAGTAGAATAACTACGAGAACCCTGTTGCCGCCGAAACAGGCTGACTGGATCTTTACGCTACCAGTATTGTGTTGCTTCCAGACGAAAAAGTCAAGCTTTTTTTTGCGTGGTTTATGGTTTCATATTCTCCAAAATAACAAGCCACAACCCGCCCCAAATAGTGGTAGATTTGCGTTCATAAAAAATGTGGAATTGAAATATTTTCCAAATAATGAATAATATGACCATATCAATTGGATATGTTGCGCCCATCCCCCAAATGCGGTATGCTTACTGGGCAAGGAGTTGCCAATGCAGAAAACCGAGACTATGACGGTAAGCGAAAGGCTTGACATAACGACGAAGGCTTTTGAGCTTCTACATGCGGGGGACGAGGATGGCTATGAGCGCACCATGAAAACGATTCCAATGCCACCCTATATGGCGAAGGCGGCCAAAGAGTCAATCGGGGTGGATTTTCTTGTAAACGGCGGCTGGAACCTGTCGGAAGTGGAGGCGGAATTTGGTCGCGAGTGGCTTGTTAAATAAAATCTATACGGCGACTCTGGCCATAGATTCCGGCCGCAAGGGGTTTGCCACAGAGGCGAGGAGCAGAGGGGGCGTGTTTCATATGAAGAAGGGATAGCCAAAGCCATGTCGTCTTTTTTGGAAGCCAAAGCCTCTGCCGACCCCGAGACGATTATTCGCACCGAGTACGCTTTCTTGACGCAGGAACTTCAATTCTGCGACAAGACGGACAAGGATGCACAGGGCAGTCTTACGCTTGCGATACAGGGTTTCATGGACGCGCTTTCCTGTCTGGGAGTGGTCGAGGATGCCGCTTTGTACAAAAAAGCCGCGGACAAGGTGATCCCCAGCGTTCCCAAGTACCGAATTGACGGCCTTCCCAAGGACGCTTTCCACATCGCCTGTCGCGCGCACAAAACGAGGATTCGCAACGTTTTGCGCTCGCCGGGGATCGATACGATAGAAAAAAATCTTCTTAAACAACGCCGCGCCAATCTTTCGGTCGCGGAAAAGAGCTATAAGAAAAAACAGGAAAGGGCTATGTCAGGCCAACCCGTTCCCGCGAAATAAAAATTGCACACTTTTACTATATAACGCTTTCCGCGCTTGCCTTACCCTTAAGGTATGACGCGACGAAACGGTGCCATAAATACTCTTATTTCCCTTGACGATTTCAAGACCCTGATGGGGATAGACGACAGGGACGACAAAATGTCCTGCTTCTGTCTTATCACCGCCACACATTGCATCGAAGGTTTTTGTAAACGGCGTTTTCTGCGCGGTGGATACCGGGAGAGCGTGGCGTTTTACGGCGATCTGGTTCTGCCCCTTACCGAATACCCTGTTACGAACGTTACCGCCGTTCATCTGGTGGGTTCCAGGGCGGGTTCCGACATACGGCTTGAACCAAGGTTATTTAAAGTCATTCCAAGATGCGGCATGGAAAACGACGTGCCTTTCGCAATCACTCTTTCGCCTTTGGTAAAAAATTACAGGGGCGTTGAGGCGGTGCGGGTGGATTACCGGGCGGGGTACACGCCAGGGAACGTGCCGGCGGATCTTGCCGCCGCCTGTATGGAGATGGCCGCATGGAGCTTGAACCGTTACCGGGGCCGGCGCGTGGGTATGACCGGAAGCGTGGCGGGCAACTGGAAGGACGGCGAACACTTCGAAATGCAAATGCCAGAGAACGTGCGGGCTTTGCTTGCGCCTTATGTGAGGAGGACTATATGAGCGGCGAGCTTTTAGTTTCGTTTGAGAAAAAGATTTTAGGCGCGATTAGAAAGTTTCTTGTTGACGATGTGAACAAACTTCTTGAGGAGCTTTCCTTTCACGTTCCAACTTTGGAGTTCGGGACGCACAGCGGGCGGGAGGTGATAATACCCAATGTCTCGCTTTCCGCTTGCGAGCAATCGGAGAAAGAGCGCATCGTTTTTGTGAACGCCTATGCCGTGGAGATTGGCATACCTGTCGATGATTTGCGGGACTGGGACGGCGAGCTTTTGGCGTTCGCCTACGGTGCCGCGATACGGCGGGCGGTCAGGCTTAATTCCAGCCTTGGCGGAATAGTTGATAGAACCGTTATAACAAATATGGATTACGTGGAACCAAAGCGGCGGTTCTGCGGCGACCGGTGGATTGTGGTCGCAAGATTGCGCGTTACCGTGGAGGGACTGGCGAATGATGGTTAACGGATGCGACTGTACGATTGTGATTGGAACGGAACACTTCGAGACGGATATTCCATTCTCGGACGAGACTGTGCGGGGTGCGGTCTCGCTAATGGAGCGGCAAGCGTCCATCGAAGGGGACGGCGTGCGCAGGGTTTCGGGAAGGGTTGTCGGCACCACCGGGTGTTTGATTTCCCCTTTGACGATTGACACCGCTCCGCTGTTGCTCGGCCTTGCCTTGGGGTCGGTGGAAAAGAGCGTGCAGCTTTCGGTGGCGGGGGATTTTTACAGGCACTTTCTTTGCCTTGCGCCGATGGAGGACGCGGAACTTTTCGACATTGTGCAGGACCGGGGCGGCGGCGAAAAAGTGTTTTACGAAGGGTGCGAGGTTGAGGGTTTCGAGTTGCGTCTTTCGCGCGGGGATGCCGTCAAGTTGCGGCTGGACATTTGCGGGGTTTTCGAGCCGCGGCCTTACCCTTACAAGGACAGAACGGAAAGGAAGGACGGCGAAAGGTTCAACGGCGACAATGTTGTTTACAACGTGAACGGAAAGGAGAACTCGGGGATTTACGGCCTGATTGTTTCGTCCAAGCGAAAAGGCAGTTTGAGGACGGAGTTATGGATTAAAAGGGCATTGAACGCCGGGCCGGATATTCCGCAGTTGATTGACGAATTGTGCTTGACAGCAAAACTGGTGCGGGATAGGTACGACAAAAGGTATTTCGGCACGTTCAAGATTAGGTTCAACAATCTTGTGCGCGTCGCGGACGAGACGAACGTGAACAGCGCGGATGCCGTTATTGGGCCGGTAAGGTATTACGTTTCCGGGGCGGTGTCTGCGGAGGTTTTCGGCAGTCGCGAATATGTGCTTTAGACGGGTTCGCCCAAGGAGTAACACCGATGAGGTTTTATGATGTTGACAACGATTTACTCAAGGCAATGAATGACGCCGGCAACGAGGCGAGAGTGAAAATCGAGTTTGAGCTTGGAGGGCGTTATGAGGCGGTGTTCGAACGGGATATTGTTTCGGCTTATTTTGTCGGGATGCGGGAGGCGGCGGGCGGGGTTTCGGCAAGGGGGGAGATTGTCCTTGACAACTCAATCGGGATTTACGAATACGAAGATGCGGGGCCGGGGTCGTTGGTGGAGGTGTCGTTTTCCGCCGGGGATGGTTTGCCTTGGTTTAGGCGGTTTAGCTTTTTGATTGACGACAAGGGCATACAGGCGGAGCGGGGGCCGGGGCGCAAGCGGCTTGTGCGGATTGGCCTGCGGGATTTTTCCGCAAGGCTTCGCGATGCGGACGGCGGCAGGGATTGGACGGCTCCGGCGGTTTTTACCTACTCGGTGGCCTGCGACCGGGAAAGGCCGGGGCGTTCGCTCGTTCATCTTATCGCGGGGCGCGCCGGCTTGGGGTATGACGAGATAGACTGCTCCACGGTGGGGATTGAATACCCGTTTGTGCGGCTTAGGGAAAACGTGTGGCGGGAACTTTCGGGGCTTGCCTCGGCCTGTCGGTGTCATCTTGAGTGCGGGCCGGAAGGAAGGCTTGAGTTTAT
>Ga0209755_10005569_pt1 | contig 14271 bp, 7 predicted proteins | sample TergutCo191P1_FD_187301 | JGI IMG/M metagenome (GOLD analysis project Ga0209755, IMG submission 187301) | Cornitermes sp. P1 segment gut microbial communities from Petit-Saut dam, French Guiana - Co191P1 (SPAdes) (version 2) | ecosystem: Host-associated > Arthropoda: Insects > Digestive system >... | reverse complement strand
CATACTGAAAACCCACATACGTTAGGCGCCACTGTCCAGATATTAGTCATCCGGGGTGACCTGGCGCGCAGGTTTTGTGTACCCCTGCTTTCATGGCTCTTTTAGGCGCGTTCGCAAAATTGTGAAAAGCCTCTATTAGCTTTGTCATCCATTAAAATCGCACAAAATAACGGGTACTATGCGTGAAGACAGTGTGTTTTTTGACCATTTCTCGCTCATTTCTTCATAGAATGAGAAATGTTTCAGAAAACAGTTACAGAAAAAATCAAAACGCACATTTTATGCGCTGTAACTTTTTTTTTAAGGAGATCGAGCCGTTTATGAGATAATGTGAAAAAATATTGTAGAGCCGGACAGGCCGCAGATGACTGTCGCATGCGCAATGCATGCTGGGTACCTGAGGCTACAAACACACTCTTTCGGAATATGTAATATTTGTTGCTTTTCTACTGCAACAGTGGTTGCACGAACGCGCCTGAATGGCGCGTTATACGTACATTGCCTGTCTTGTCATTACTTTTTTCCTCCGCCATGAAGGTAGTGATGAGGCTATGAGCTGATGACCGAGTACTCGGGATGCGATTCTAGGCACGTCCAAGACATGTTTTCTTGATCGCATCCGGACCGACTCCGGAGCCCTGCTTTCCAATTGTGCATAGGGCAACGGGGGCTTTTTCCTCTGAGGTACAGCGGCCAGGGCGTGAAGCTGACCATTCATCCTCTTTTATTTTGTCGAGGTTAAGAATTAGTTCAGTTACAGTGCAGGAGTGCACAGATCCCTCGCAACTGAATTTTGCACTGCGGCGCCTAATACGATATTTCTCGTATTTCTCGATCCTTAATGTGGAGCTTACTACGTTTCATCCACCTGGATCCTGGAATTCTGAGGTGGCTTCTAGATTTTGGAAAATTTGTGGACCCCTCTTAGAGCTTATTTGTTAAGGATAATCATAAATGTATCCTTTCAAAAATAGAGCCTATGTTATATTAAAAGCAATTCTTGAAAGACTTCCTGGAACAACTCTGAAGTGCCAATATCAACGACGGGAAAGAAATACGATGAAAGCCACTTTACCTAGTTCGTAGACTCTAAAAGAAACACAGTTGTTGAGAACTACTTCAAAGTGTTGCATACATTTCGTCTTACAAATAAAAAACTTCCGTCCGGTATATCATGTTTCTAGCATTCGAACGGATGTTATTTCGTCATCTTTCCAGCTCTCCATACGTGCTGCCAATACGTACCGCTCAGTAGATGAGAAAATGCATCACACTTTTCGGATGACATGTTAGACATGATACAAACCTGAAGATCAATTGCCCTTCATGTTTCCGCTACTGTTCGACTACGGCCTCTTAGGGAAGACCATGGTTTTGTATGACTCCCGAATGATGGAGTACACTGAGGCGCAAAATCACCTGCTGCCACATGACGCAGCTGTTTCGCTACTCATAATATGATACCACGCGTACAGCGTGGGGCGCCAGTGAATATGAAAAACTGCTGTCTGCGAGTGTGAAACGTAACTCTCATTTTGGGATAAAAACACAAATTATATGTGTGGAGGGTTCCGGAAAATATTTAGACCTCAGAAAAATGACGTGACAACTGTAGAATCTTACATGTGGAGAGGAACTTGCTGATGTATGTGGAATAATGCGGCTTCGATGCACTGGACGTGTTTCTGCTTTGGGAAACAAGGGATGTGTACAAAATTTTTATGGAGAAATCTTCGGACATGCTGATTTGTAGGACTCAGCTTGCATTAAGACGGGAAATAGGTTGTGATGATAGGAGGTGGGTGGAACTCACCGAGGTTCCTGGTCAAAGAGAGGCTTTTGAACCCTGGGGTTATTCTACTGTACTCGTGAGTTCTGTTGCGTATGAAAATCTGGTGCTCATAATAAAGTGAGATAATGTGTGAACTCGTAAGAATTTCTGGACTTTTCCCATCATATGTATTGCAATATAGTACATTACGTTTCGGAGAAAGGTTTGGTCCTCGTCTTTAGACTTCTTCCAAAACAACTGTCAATACGTGGTTATTATGTAAGCTGTAATTAAACCCCGATTAACGAAAAATTATTAAATATCGCATATTCTGCGTACAGCTCTGTGAAATTTGCATAAGGATACTTTCTAAACTGTTTTTGAAATCGTGGTATTTACTAATATGACATTAATCCGGATTTAATTAGTGTAAACAATTTTCATGTAATGACGCTTGTTTTGGAAGAAGTAAGCCCGAAGAAGGGGGCCGAACCTGTCCCCGAAACGAAGAGTGTTGTAGCAATTATACCTTTAATTTTCCAACTAAATTAAAGATATAATTACTATACGAAAATGCATGGAATAGGAAGTTTCACGATAGGAATATACAATGGAAAAGTCCAAAACGTCGTACGAGTTCAAATGTCATAGACCATCGTCAGAAGCATATAGAAAAGTGAGATGATAGTTTCGTTGTGGTCCAGATGTCGTCGAGATATTTTTGTGTGCTTGTGAACAAGGCATGGATACGAGAGGTAAACTTAGTTCATAGTAGAAACTTATTGTGCCAGAGCAGTCGCAAAATTCTGAATGCTTCTTGTTACATCTAATAACCCATCACTGCCATAATGACACCAAAATATCTTTACTTTGTCACTGAACTCGTGTTTTATTGCTTTACTGCTCCGATACAAGAAACGGAGGCAGTATTTATGGCGGTTACCTGGCCTGGCGGCGGGTAGGATTGCTCTGGTTTTTCTTCATTTCACACACATTGTACATAAAGGGCCGTGTTGGTATGGATAGTAACCGCTATGAAGAGGGTTTGCTTTTTATCTCTGCGACTGTGAATTCGCTGCAGATGTCAGGTTAAAAGAAATGTTCGGGAACTCGACGCGAGTTCAAAAGTAGTTTGGCAAGATGCTTGGTTTATGTGTCGCTCATGCGTGGAAGGCAGAGCGACTAATAGAGCTGTTTGGACCGGCTCAGGCATGCGGGGCGAATCACAGATTTCGGTCGCGTCCGGATGTGTGTGCTGTTAGGGGAGATATCTGAAGAGTTTTAATTTGATAATAACGCAGGCTGACCTCCCAGTCAGGCCTTTTTGGTGCCTAGTCGATAGGTTTAATTTCAGTTCCACAAATGATAACTCAAATTTCGGAGAGCCTAACTGTTGCAAATATGAAATTGTATAGCTCATAAAGAGTTTATTATTAGTGAGTATAAATTGGAATGGTAATAGAAGGAATTGGCCGTGGTCTAATTTAAGGTAGGTCTGTTGTCTTTGTATGTAATGGTGATATCACATTGGGCTGCATCGCAAGTACATATATGTAATTAATAAACGATTAGTCGAAACACGTAATAAGTAAATGTGTACAGTACTTGCTATATTTGTGCATTCCGAAGACTATCGTATATATTATATATAGGCACTCTCTGTATTATGCAATAGTTATTTTTCTGAAAGCCCGACATAAGTGGAATTCTTCTTGGATTCGAATATACATATGGTCAAGCATTCATGTATATATGACGGAGTCTAGTTGATATCCGAACTTCCTACAGAGTGGAACCTGAATGGCCCATCATGATTGTCCTGCCGCGTGTGCTATCGCCCAGCAGTATGCTTCGACCAACTTCATTTCATTGCCCGCGTTTAAAAATGGTGTCATTGAACATCTTTAAAATTTTAAAATAATTTCCTAAGTCTGAAATCGCGTAAGCCGGGGCGTGTCTGTGTGCTGCTATCCAGATATTTTACCTGGAGAGCTTGAAGGGCAAATAACGTTTTACTTACCTTATCGGATCTCAGGACCAAGATTTGAACCCGGGACCTCCTGCATACGAGCAAGGGTGCCACCCACTCGACCATAAAGTTCAGTTTCTTTGTTTTATTGAGTAGGAAGTTGAGGAAATGTCACTTCTTTGCGGGGTTTACGTGAGATTACGTACAGTACAACACACCCAGTGATGATTTTTGGAGTTCGTCGAACCGCGTGGCTACATTAATCAAATTATTTTGAGAAAGGAAGTCGTATTAACGTGGATCCATTTCAGAAATTTTAAGGGGGCCATGGCAGTGTGAAAGTAAGCTAGACACATACCAGAAATAAGGGACATTATGAGTAATCGCAAAATATTTTCGGTGAAAGCAAAACGGACCAAAGTATTTTTTTTTAAAGTAATGAAGCAAACTTATGTTACTCAAACGGCCCAAGATGCCCGCCCGCGACGTGGTCGTGTGTGGGCCTAATACTGAAGCGGTTGGCAGAAGTATACGCAGCTCTGCTGAAACGTGGAACTGCTCTTGATTCATCCATATGCATGCTTTTAATAAAGTAAAAGTAAAATAAAGTTGTAGGGGAGCATGTAAGGGAGTGGGGGCATAGCTCCCCTCACTCTTAGCCTCGGCATCGGTTAGAGTTGCGTTGAGTGGTCATCCTCACCTGGAGAAAGAGCCCTAGTAGTACCCATTGTATATGAGGATGGGTGGGCCCTAGAGCCGGACTGGACGTTTTTGGAGAAGATAAATCTCTTACCCATGCCGTGATTTAAACCCCGCGAACGTTCACTCCGTATCCTACACAGTAAACTGGCTGCGCTGCCCTGGCTTCTGTATGATGTTTAGGTCTGTAATCTACGTAAAGACGCAGTAAAAATGGGAAGGAAAGTAGTCACTGCTGGCGTTTGAGTAGATTAATTCGTAAATTACTGAGCACTGCTATTTAGTCTGCACAGATTATGTAGTACTGAATGGGAAGCGGAGACGGCCATTCACGGTGATACAGGAGACTTTGGAAGCAAGCGGTCGTGGCCTGTTTTAATATGCTATCCATACGCTGTAGGCTGACGAAGAAAGCAAACACATTTCATTAGATTCGAACGGGCAAGTTTATAATAAACCTCTACCTTACTGTTTATATTTATTTACTTGTAGTGTGAAGCCCGTTGATATTGCAACAGGAAATTTGGCAGTTTCCACTTCAAAGACAGTTTCCACAGATAAGCCTTTTGATGATCCACGGTTATAGGTCTATACTGCGTACAGTCCTTGCATGCACGGAAGGTTCGAGGTTGAGGTACCGATCGAAAAATTCTGGTACTTCCCGTTTATTGCTGCCATTCGTTAACCACTAACAACCCCGATTGCCACGTAAGGGCAGAATGGCGAACCTTGGACTATTGATGCATTTTATTAGTTTATTCATTAAGTGTACGTGACGATGCTGTGTCAGTTGTGTATGAGAATCCGAAATACTTGCGACTGTGTTGTTTACACTGAGCAGGGAAGACATAGGACCTATTTTATGGCACAGTTGGTACTTTGGTTAAAACTGTTCGTTAGTGAGTTAACTTGTAAGAAATGGGGAAAGTAACGAAGACCTAAATATAAGAGGCGTCTATACGAACCCCAAATACAAATTAGACACTGGTTCTGTCGGTAGCTGAACGTGGTCGGTCGCAGGAAGGGGTGGGGATTTGTAAAACGTGTAAATCAGTCGTCATGCTAACTGTGCTGGAATAGTGGTATCATTATGGAGTTGCTAACTCTTAAAATACAACCCAGTTATTTTGATGTATGAATCGCTCGGGGCCGTTTCTTTCTGGGAGAGGTCAATTTTTAACAGCACTGATAATATTGGCGACGCATGTGGAATGTTACATAATTCATGTTCAGTTTATTTAAAGACTTTTCTTTAACTCAGCATGTTGCAACGTAGAATCAGATGGTTTTTGTTGATGAGTGGGTAAGAATTTGAAAGAAGTCACCCGTTTTCCGTTTTGAGGAGGCCTACTGTTTCACATAGACTGAATATCACCACCAACCTCAGTTGGTAACGCAACCGAGATTCAGTTTACGTCGGAAGTGTTACTGTTAACCTCGTCAGCGGGTGAACGTTAAAACAATTGCAACCCCTCCTTGGGTTTGTCGAAACTGAGCAAATTTTCTCACGTGATAACATCTCCCTTTTAAGCGGATGGTGTCCGGTTCGAACCTTGAGCGGGACAATGGATGATTTATCAGGGTTTTCGTGGCTTTCCTCAGCCCTTTAGACAATGAGCACAGGGGCACAACTGCGCAATTAAAATAAACTTGTGTTGTGTTCGACGGCGAAGTGTAATTTATTTAGTAAGTAACACCACGGGGTGGCTTTCCTAACGAGTACAGGGGGATTTCTCCCCTGTGCTAAGGTGGCCAGTGCAGGTAGCTGACCACTCACCTCCATCTAGTGCCTAGATTAAGAAATCATGGGGTTACACTTCCATTTCCTATGTCTCCATGGCATAGTGTTTAATTAAGCACGGATACAACCTTCAGTGTAACCCCCCTCCCAAAGAATGCTGGAACAGTATCTTCACTTAGTACACGACCTCTTCTTAGCTCATCCTTTCCAGTTCATTATTCACTAACCCTCCAACTATTGTACGCTATGTGGTCTAAGATATTGATAGCGTCGTTAAATAAACAATTGCCATACATAAAATAAAAACGTATGAATATAGGATTGATGGATTTTAATTTAATACGGTCCCAGAGCAATGTTTTTAAACGACTACATAGAGAGAAATTAAATCATAGTCAAATGTAAGGAGCTGCAAATTAAAACGAAATTAAGCTAACATTCATGTAATGGCAATTCTGCACACCTGGCGTGACATAATGGGTTTGGTTCCATGCCTTGGTGTTCAGAACACAGCATGGTTAGGATTAAATATGTTGCTCAGATAGATATGACTTTAAATTGAATGTTTCATCATTCATGGCTTGAAAATATACAGAAAAAGCAAGTTGTACTTTATGCAACAGCAGGCGTTACATTCTTTACTGGGAAAGTCCTGTGGGGGTGGGGGGATGAATGTAAAGCTCCACGCATTCGGAGACAGCGGTTAGGTGGAGGTGAGTGTTCGACCCCAAGTACCGTCGGCCTTTGGTCTTCGTGGAAAGCTTCGCCTGCACCAGATGTGCTTATAGTTTGGGCACAATCCTTCATCTTGTGCTGAACAAAATCAACTCTTCGGAGAGTAGATGGCACCTTCCTCACATAGAAAGGGTGAAAGAGAGAATCTGCTCTGGGTGGCAGTTGAGAAAAAGATGGTCTCTATTACCGGACACCGGACTATATCTAGACCCCAGCGTATGTGCTGGTAACAAAACACCCGCTGGAGAGAATTGAAGAAGGAAGTAGGTTATTAAGAAAATTAAAACTCCTGAAACATACTCAGGAGTCAGAAAACGTAGATATCGTATATGGTAAGGTGGTGCAATTTCGATCATTTCAAATAAAACGTGCTTTACTGTGTAACATACGGCGCTGAAACATATTGTGTGTAGTTTGATAAACATGTCAGATTTTGTTTTCATATGAAAAATGTTTAATACTGTAATTTTAAAAAAGAATTAGAAAACTCCTTACAATGGATCGAAAATATACCTCCGTAGGTACAATTATGGTCACTTGATGGTTCAGTCATCGTCAGTGGCATATACCACAAGTGAACTGCCCCTTGCCTTTCGCACGAACACATGTTTCATGGTACCAGACATTACATTTTTTATAATACATGCAGTCACCTTTTTTTATAGTTTTGGCAATGTAATAGTTTGAGAAGCGAAAACAGCACTCGTCATTCTTTTATGGCGATTTTTTTTGTAACAATGAATCTCTCTTCCGCTCTTGTACACATGAGATCATTGTGCCCACCGGTTGTTCGTTTTGTCATTGTTGGAAGAAGATATTAATTTATTTAGGGTATCTTCCAGATTTTGATCGAAGGTGTAGTGGATCGAAGATTTTGTTTTTCGTTTCCTTCATAGAAAGTGTACCCAAGGTAGACCAGAGGAAACAATGAAGCAGCACCAAACTAAGTAAAGAGGTGGCCGTAACTGTCACACTGGCCAACCATGAAGTGATGTCTGAACACGCGGGCCCATAACGTTTCACTCTAACCTAATGCTAATGTCCTTAGTTGCTAGACTAAAACTAGAGAGTCTTATAACAGGGTAAATAGCTGAGAAGCAGTACTCACCTTCCCTCAAGATAAATTTGCTGCTCTGAAACGCAAACTGCTGTGTGGATGAAATTAATACAGGTAATTCAACAAGCTGTCCTATCACGCCACCACAGTCTGATAGGTGCTACCAACATCACGAAGCGAAAAGACTGATCAGAGTTGTACCTACACCGAAGCTGGAGTTCCTGTTCTCCGACGAGGTTTCCCGTCACTGTGTGCCTGGCGTTTTGAGACCACTACGTTGTCTCGAAACGTCGGGCACCGGTGACGCCGTTCCACGTTCCAGAAAACCTAAAAATATAAGTAGTCTGTAGACGAAACATTTAGGCCGAATTAAATAATTAGCTTTTGTAGAGAGCGAGAGGGGTATGAAGGAGAAGTCATATTGGTACTGGATGGCGGAGAGTCACAGAACCGCCAAGAATAGGATTTTAAGCCACGGTAAAACGTAATAAAAGCTTACAGTTGGGCCCATAAATCACTGCTGAAAACAGAGGCTCCGCCGCAGGTTTTGATTTGGGGAGGTGCCGGAGTTAGCCCTAATCAAGAATTTATTTCTGACAGTCCATAAAAGGTATTTGTCCAGCCATTTAGGAAATTAAACAGATCTTGCAACAGTGTTGAGAAGCTGTGAACAACACGGAATGGAGGCGACTGCTGAGAGTAACGTTAAGCGTGGTTTTCGAAAAGAAACGACGTTGAGACCTGTGTGGAGGCGGAGGGATTCATATGTGTGACACTACTCCGTCTGTAGCCTGCCTCGATTTAAGGTCATGTCGATTTTTTTTTTTTTTGTGAATACGACATTGAATCTTCGGGTTCCGTAATAAAAGCCTGGAATTCACCGACTTACTGATTCACTGTTTGCTTTTCGAGTAAGATCATGTTCCATAAGGTAAGCCAGATGAAATTGTAGATATTTTATGGTTAATAACAAGAGAGGAAGATATAAGAATGGGCTACTAGGTAAGGATTTGGAAGGAGACTGTCATGTGTCCATCTTAAGGTGAGGATCATGTGCCTGTCTTTAGGCTATGTCATAGCATTTTCCTTGAAGAAATGAAGCGCAGCTAGAAAGAGCTAAATTGTGATAAACTGTAATCCTTCCGAGGTTCGAGCCGGATACCTCCCGGTAGGGCCGGCTTTTAAAGACATTTATGGAAGATAATCGCTCGACGATGAACTAATTCCTTTTGTATAATCACACACAGTGTATTTTCCTTAGTTACGAAATTCTGTGACATGTAAAATTATTTTCTGACCGACCCACGTAATTAGTGCGTCACTTCCATTCACCGATATTCAAATCTGCCCATAACGAGTGGGTACATCGCCATTTACCAAGGCATATCGCGAACCCGCGTTTTGGGATCTGCCGGTAGCCTATCGTCCAAAAAACGTAGCCCCTTTATAAAATCTCGGTTTATTTGTATTTAAGGAATGTTCCTCCATTGACGATAATGGAAACGACGACGACGACAGTAGTAGCAGCAGCAGCAGCAGCAACAACAACAACAACAACAACAACAACAACAACAACAAGTGTACAGTTGAAAGCAATAACATTTGAATCCACTCGTATTCAGTCCTACGACCATCAGATTTCGCGGTATGGAGGGCGCCCAACCGGATCATGAGCAATAACTCTTTAAGCCGTCAGTTCTAACTAGCCCTCCCGTTTACATGTAAGCAGTTTCAGTGGCATGTAGGCCTATAAATACGCTTCGCTACGTTCGGGTGCCATTTCTAGACAGTCGCCCCTTATGAATTTGCTAAATTCAACAGAAATTCCGTTGCTTTTAATTTACAGTACTCTTTACTCTTTTGTGACCCAAAAAGGTGCTATTGTCGTGACGCATTTTCTACGGACTGCTGCGATCGGAATTGCTTTGAGGTAACATGACCCACATTGTTCCAAGGAGTCAAAAGAATGACCACCAACGGTACCCATAAACTTGATCACGCAATCTCGAATTCTTTTGTTTCCTGCTGCACTTCTGCGAGCCGCTTTCTTGTTAGATTCCTTCTCCGCTTTCCCTGAAAAGAGTTACATGCTACAGGTAACAGAGTAAGAATGGAGAGAAATGACTGTGCCATTTCTGAGATGTTACGGGATCCTATTGTATTAACAGTTGTACGGGTCGGTGTAGCGGTTCGAACCTCGACACACCACAGACTTTCCTGACTGAGACTCTTCATTCTTCTCTTCAGACTGCAAGCGAATGCTAGGACGCTGGCTGAACGGATCGATTCATCCCTCCAAATCCGTTCATACACGTTATCACGCGGATATTCATACCTCATTAAATACTACATAATTTGTACAAACCAAAACATCGTAGATCAGTGACCGCAGGCAGTACATATCAGTTAAACATTTTAAACATGTTTGTGAACAGTTTTTCTGTGTCTTCATATTTTAGAAACCTCATCGTATTTGTGATGGATTAACCGCTAATGGGTAAGTTAAATCTGACCAAATTTTGCTCAAGATCTCTTGCCAATGAAAATGGTCCTTCCAGTAGGGCTTTATTTGCTTTTTTTAATATTATTGAAAGAGTCAGGGCCCGTTTTCTCTTAACAGTAGAACCCTTTACGAATCACATGCAGTATAAGTTGTACTTTATCGTGGAAGCATAGACCTTTGTGTGCGTAAAAACATGAACTTGGGGAGGGTTAATGCGGGCCCGCTCAACCCGTAGCTGGCGCGCAACATGTTTGCCTGCGGATAAGGCGTCTTTCCCTAGCAAAGCCGCAATAGGCAAATTTGAAAACTTTTGAGCTCTTTGTTTATGGACCCATATATATGGATCGCAGTGGCCGCACAGTCTAAGGCGTGGGTCTGCGGCCGCTCGCTTGCTGGAATTGTGGGTTCGAATCCTGCCGGGGGCATGGATATCTGCCTTATGGATGTCGTTTGTTGTCAGGTAGAGGTCTCAGGCGCCAGGATGATTACCCACAGGAGTCCTCAGTGTCCAGTGAGTGTGATCACGAAGCCTCGTAAGGGGACCATGATCCGGAATCGGGTCGAAGCGTGGGGGGGGGGGGGGGAAGGTACTAATTTTTTTTGTAAAAATGTGCTAAAATAGCGACATCCTACCCTAGGCCATGAGTTGCTTTTTTATATATTGTCAGTGTATTTTTATTGCACTTGATGTATAGACAAATACACAGGTGAAATTATGCATACAATTATATTTAGACTTACTTATTCGTCATTATTCACTCTGCAAATGGAATTCCATCTTTCCCTCATGCAGACCAAATTTTGCCGAAGTTGCCTGCACCGCATAAAAGGTTGAGCGGACCTGGGTGAATGTAATTTTGCATGCCTAACTTCAAGGACCAGAGTTCTTGAGAAACTAACAGTTCGTCAGTCAGTCAAGAAATTGCCCACATTGTGTGGAATCTGAAGTTGCATTACCGTGCTCACAAGGTGGCGCTATTTGTTCCTCTCCCGAGCCACGTATATCCAGTCAGTGAGCTACTTATTACATTGTAATAAACATCATAACCTCTTTTTATTTTCATATTCGTTTATAAAACCAACTTAATGCACACGCTACAAACGCATTAAAAAGTATGGTTTTCTCTACTCCTACATGCTTCGTCACGTCTGTGCAATCCTCAGGAAGTTCATGCACCAAATTTAAAACATGCTGGTATATAACAGACTGCAGCAGCAATACTCATTAAACACAGCACTCAGCAACTAAACTCTAGGTACATGGTGGATAATATACAGTAAAAACATTACATATTAGTATAATTAGGCTTAGGATTATATGCATTTTACTTGTTGCTTATGTAAAATAAAACTATATTTGAACTTCACTTAGGGCCAATCCTATAAATAATGAAATACGCACTTCATTATTTATAGGATTGTCCCTAAGTGAAAGTTTAAATTTGGTTTTATTTTACATATGCAAAAAGCAAAACTCACATAATCCTAAGCCTAACAATATGTTATAAAAATATTACATACACATACTGATTATTGCGGTTCATGTAAATTATATAAAAATATAAAATAATAGACGATGGTTAAAATTTGGTGTTCATTATATTGTTGCGGTATTCGTCTGCTTGCGCAAACATCCAGTGTAGCGTTTTGTCCCTGTATTATGTTCTCTGTAGTGTACGTAGGACGTTACTGTTTTCTATCTCTTCCTCACTAGAATGCGAAAGGTAGTCGTGGTTCTTAAACCACCGGGTGAGTAACAGGGAGTTTCCGAATTATCGTGATGCAGAAAGCGCCATATTTCGATTTTCATTGAAGTGAAAAGACTGGCCCTTTTATATACATCTTAAATGTCAGCGTTTTGACTAATAAATATATATAATCGTAAAAGTTTGGATTCTTGATAAGAATGTCGTCATTAACATGTTTTCCTTTTATAAAAAAAAAAGTTGCCTTCGCATCTGTTTGCTGCTGAAGTTGGAGAATTCGGGGCAGTAGCAGGAAGTTCAATTGAGGGCAGTTTGTAGTGTGACCTGTCCAACTGTATGTTTATCTGTCAGGAAGACATAGAATTATACTCCTTCTTCTTCTTACCTTAGGAGTGTATCATTCATGTAGCTCGCGATAACGGCCTGTTCCTTTTAGCTGTTCCTTACGGAGTTTTGTGAATATGGTTTCATCCTGCAGTTGCTCTTCCACATGCAGAGGTCACTAGTCCCACTGACATATTGCACCTTATCACAAGTTGTTGGAGTCCCTTAAATTGCTAAGTTTAATGCAGTTATTTTGAATAGAGTGCGTAAGGTATCTGTTCGTTTTATTAGTGTGATTTTTGGTGAGAGTGCAAGCATATTCTGTCTAATGTTATACATTTTCCGTTAAACTGTCCAGTATATAGAAACTGTCACTTCCAACTTGTTGCACAATATTTGTTATTTATTGCTGCTACATGTTTCACCACAGAACGTGGCCATCTTCAGGGAGCTACATATTTCTTACACGTGGATATTGCGATATATGCCATATAGGCCATATAACCTAAGAACCTTGTAGCTGCCTGAAGATGGCCATGTTCTGTGGCCGAAACATGTAGGAGCAGTAAATAAATATTTCGTAACAGGTTGGGAGTGAGAGTTTGTGTTCATATTTTACTCTTTTTTTATTTGTAGGTGCTGGAATTTAATGCAAGCCTTAAAGAATTTTCTGCATACGAGATTTGTTAAATTTGTTGATTTGTGATGGATTTAGTAGGGGCCTGAGACATTATTCACTTAGGAAGTTTGTGGGTGGTGGTGTTTAATTCATTGGGTATCACCGAAAAATTTGAAGGAGGCCCATTAGTTTCTGCCTAACAGAATTAAATCAAATAAAACGTAACTGGGAAGTAAAACGACCTTAATCAAATATAAACCCGAATAAATACGAATTTAATTACATCTACAGACATCATAATAAAATAACAAGAGTATCTTCGTGTAAAATACTATGTGTTTTCAGAGAGTTGGTTGTTCATTACTCATTGTCAAAACATTCGTGCACCTCAGCCTAACTTTGCAATTTAACGTGACGCCTCACATAACAGTCCGCTCACCCAGGTCTCCTTATCTCCGGGAATGGCAATAATAATTTTTCGTAAGCACAGATCAACAAAAAATTTCAGTATTTGACCTGTTTTCGGGGCAACGCCCAGTAACCTGATGTAATGGCGTAATGAATTCTACTTGCATGTTACGCCACGTACAGAATTGAGCATTCTGCCGCAATGTAAAAGAGATTCGCAAGTGTAACGGTGTTGCTGTAACATTCGTTGTGCTCGGTTCGCTGCGCGGTCTGATCCAACACGCTGTCGGTTTTCTAGCGCGTATAGGATGTCACGTTACGCCGCCACGTCAAGTTAGGACGTGTTTCTGTGCACGCTGCCATCCACGCCAGGCGGGGTTTTAAATGCCGTCTTATGCCTGGGACGCACGGACTTCAGAGGATAACACGGGACAACAAATTTTAAAACATTTTTTGTATCTATGATGAATATGTTATTAATTTATTTTTTTTTTGCATCTATTAGTTAGAAAAGGGACATAAAAATTACTTGGTTCTAGTTTTAAAATTATGCTACCACTATGATATTTTACGAAATAGGAATATTATACGGAACGGTGGATTAAATGAAAAAACTAAATAATATTCAGTGGAAAAGAATGTGCTTAGTAGATTATTCTGTTTAGGGATAATATTTACGACGTTAATTCAACATCTGCACAGTCTTTTTCATGTAAATTCATTATTTAAAACCAACACC
>Ga0209755_10005567_pt1 | contig 14275 bp, 16 predicted proteins | sample TergutCo191P1_FD_187301 | JGI IMG/M metagenome (GOLD analysis project Ga0209755, IMG submission 187301) | Cornitermes sp. P1 segment gut microbial communities from Petit-Saut dam, French Guiana - Co191P1 (SPAdes) (version 2) | ecosystem: Host-associated > Arthropoda: Insects > Digestive system... | reverse complement strand
AATGACCGTGAGCGAAACATTCTTATTTACCGCTACCAGCTTAACGGCGGGAAACGCCATAGCCTTAAAAAAATCAGTGACAGGATGGGCATTTCCACCGAAACGGTGCGGCAGATTGAATTCAGGGCGCTGAAGAAGCTTCGCGGCCATGCGGAGGAGTTGCGGTCTTATATTGAGGCGATGTAGCGGCATTTATGCTATGCTCTTTATTGTATGCGTTTTCTGCCTTTGGAATCATAAAAGCCAGAGGTACGCAGCAATGGAAATGTATAAGGCTTCAATCCTGCCAAGCGGGGGTCAAAAAATCCATTTCCTTTGTTGATTATCAATACACTCAGGGCAAAGGCGATGAGCGGGAACCTGTGTTTTAGAGATAGCTGATGAAACCTCAAGGCAACATAATAAGTATTTGGTAAGAGAAAAAATAAGATGTTCTTTATGAAAGAGTATTTATTATTATACAGATTTTATGTAGCGATTATTTTAAGTTCATGCGCACCAGCAATTCTAAATTTGGAAGTTTAACGTCAAACTTTCCCACTTGGCACGGAATTTGCTAAGAGCCATTAACAAAAATAGTGAAGCAACTCCAACAAAAAACAGATTTGGGGCGTGGAAAAGGGGTAATTTGACTGAGCCCCATATTATTGGGGACCTTGCCAGCCACAAAACACCTTATTTTCCGGAAAGGCAACCGATAAAAGACTATGATATCATTTCTGATTGAGGTCAAATTTAGAATTGCTGCATGCGCACAAAGAAAAGTGGAAGATACTTGGAGGGCTTGGCTGGCTTTTTGATTTTGTTTTTTATTCATTAACATCTATTAAATAAATTTTTTGTTCAAAACCACCATTCTCATTTTTCTTTTTCATTCTAAACCTTTCAAATTCGTCAAAACTAATATTCATCACTTCCATTATTTTTAATATTACCTCAAATACATCTGCTAATTCTTCAATCGTATTATTTTCAATAAATTCACAAGTTTCTTCAAGCAGCTTCTTATTCAGCTCTTTAATGAATTCATCATTTTTCATAATTCTATAATTTGGGATTCTTCCTTCATCTTTTATTTTATTGATAATATTATCTCTTACTAGTTTATTAAACAACTTTTTTTTCATGACACTATTCAAACCAGTGGTTATTGCGGCTCATTTCTATTGTTTTTAGAATATTATCTTCATAAAAATAATGCCGCCAATCCCATTTCAATTCGGTATTGATTTCTTTGGAAATCACTTGACGAAAAAACTGTGATGGAAAAATATTCTTTGATGAATCAATCACATACCTTCGTTGATCAACATTCTGGAAAAGCAAATAGGACTTAACATTATTTGTTTTAACATATGATTTTATGTCGCTAAAAACAGCAATTTCAGAATACGCGAAATTATATTTTTGAACAATATCCTGCCAACAATTTTTTGCAAAGGGAATAATATGCAAATGCATATGGTCAACGCAACAAGAAAGTCTATATTCTGGTGTTATCGTCCCATGTTCAAATGCGATATAAGAACCACCAAATTGCTTATTCAATATGATTCCAATTTTGCTCAACAATTGCTCAAAGCTTGAATATAATTTATTTTTTAGCTCAGCAATTGAAAGAAAATGCGCTCTGCTTATAATAAGCAGATAGCCAAGTGTAAAAGCCCCAATTGCAGGGATTACTATCCAATTTTCATCCTGGAACAAGATACGACTTTTTATACCTACTTTATTCCCAATAACATCATGAAATAAATTGGCAGTCTCATCTCTGATTTCATCACATAATGTACAACCATTTACTTGTAGATCACTCATCCACTAACTTTCCTATACTTTTGTCATCGAACTCATCAATACAATAAACATCAAACCCCTCTTTTTTCAAAACCATCACTCCATAGTTATTTTCATCTTCAGATTTCCGGGCACAAAGTGAAAAAAATAAAAGCTTTCCTTCTGAATTATTTTGGCCCTCAACTAATAGTTTCCAACTTTCAATAACCTGTCTGCCAGAATATAATGTATCATGAATGATCATACAGTTTTCTTTGGTAACCGGATCATTAACATTAATACAACCATTCCAATGTTTCTCGAGATGATAAGGAGGAATTTCTTTAACAACTTTTATTGCCCTTTTGTTCAACTTTCTTGCTACTCCAAACCCAAGCAACAAATTGCTATCATACGGAATCACAATATAGGTTACTTTTTCAAGTCTTTCAGGAGCAACTTTTAGTTTTATAAAATCATACATAACTTGAACAATATCTTCGGAAAATTTTGGATTGCACATCAAATCTAAAAAGTTAATGTAATATTTAATCTCTGGCATACTCGTACTTATTAATTTATTCGATGATGTTACAGTCAATGGGTAGTTTAATAAGTTTTTTACCTTGTTTTCTAAATCGTCTTGTCGTGATGATTTAGATGACTTTATATTCGCGTAAGAACAGTATTCTTCTTTCTTTATTGACAAAAGAAGTTTGAATTCATCAACTGTCAAATTTAATAACGAAGCAATGTTTCCAACCGATGAAGATGCTACTTTATTAATTTCTGAGTTTACGCAAATATTTTTACAAGACTCAATATAGAATTCTGGCAGCAAAATAGGCAGATTGCAACGAAATATAATTTCAAGAAGACCAATGTATGCAAAAATACCCAATGCAAGATAAGTGATTATTCCAAACACATCGAGCTCACCTTGTTTAACTAGTTGTACTATCAAAGTAGTTTGAAGCACTAAAAATAAAATAATGTGGATAAAATTTTTAATTCTCACTTGTTTCTCCGATTACCTTGATGCATTTTTCCATTGTAGAAACCATGTTGGGAATCAGATCGTATTTCATTACTTTGGAAATAGGTACCCAATCATAGTCTGATATATAATCAGTTTCAGTATGGGCGTTAAAATTTACATCAAATGATTTTGGTTTACATAATCTTGCAGCAACAATAACTTGTACTTTTTCAATATCATTGTACGAGTCAATGAAAAATGTCCAAATATCAAAAGGTTTACCAACTTCAATATCTATTCCCACTTCCTCTTTTACTTCACGCTTTATGTGTCCTTCAATAGATTCTCCAAATTTAATGCGTCCACCTGGTACTTCCCATCTATTCGGTTCTATTGGGGCATTTTTAGATTTTTTTATGAGTAACAGTTTATTATCACTTACAATAAAAGCTTTTTGTGCAAACACTATCTTTCCCATGGGTGGATATAGCCTCCTTTTTTAATATTCCTCAATAAAACTTTCATCTTCTTTGCATATATCAGCATAGTTTACATCGTTGCCGAAAACCTCCCTTATATAATTGTCAAAAAATTTTTCAATCACATTACGTGTGGAAATTCCATTTTTTTTGCACGCAGCAACAAATAATGAAAATTTCCTATGATCAAAATGAAGTAATTCAATGTTTATGAATTTCTCGTTTTCCTGCACTGCGCATTCTTCCTTACTGCTAGTTTCTCGCGGTAACATCATAATTGATTCCTTTTCTCAAAATCTTTATAGAACAAACTTGGCTGTATTCCTTCATTATTTTGATACTTGCCATTTTTATAAGTGATATAATCACCATAAATTGTATGGTAATAAATCTGGCATATCTCTATCATTGGATATATTTTAACTGGTTGTACACATTGTATTTCTAACGTCCAGTAACCACAAAAACCAACATCCCCAAACCCAGCAGTAACATGTATATATATGCCCAATCGCCCGACTGATGAACGCCCCTCAAGCATCGGCACAAATTTATGAGTTGAAGTATATTCAAAGGTACGCCCCAAATACAACTTCCCTGGGACTAAAACCAAGCCCTCCTGAGGTATTGTTATTTCCTGTGTTTCCAGCGGTTTCTTCATGTCTAAAATACTGTCTGTATAGATCAAAAGTTTATCATATAATCTTAAATTATAACTGTTAGGGTTTACTAATGATTTATCAAACGGAAAAATTTCAATGTCCCCCTTCAAAAATGAGTTTTCAATTTCAATACCCGATAAAATCAAAATGCCTTCTCCCTCGTATATATCATAGCATAGTATTTGAGAAAATCAAGTATAGTTCGATAAAAATTTAAATCTTTGTATAAAAAAGTAGACAGTAACCACGATGGATAAAGAGTTTTGGTATCTATATCAACCACAACAAAAATCTGGAAGTAGGCCGTTAAAAAGGACTCTCAAGGTATCGGAAAATATAGTATGCTTTTCACACATTGACAAGTAACCCGTGTATCCTGAAAATTGAGCGCCCTCCTAGAAAACAAGGAAACCAGAAATCACGAATTATATTTTGGAATACCGGAAGGCGTTGACACCGTCAGTATTTTTGGAGTAACCATAACTGGAAATCACTGGAGCGGGACTGGTTTGATAAGGTTTAATGGTTTGATGATAGTCAATGATCCCTGGGAGCCACAAAATGATCCCTGCAAGCCACAAAGGGCAGCAACGTCCGCAAAAAGCCAATTTTTCGTTCAGCAACGACAAGCAGTGGTTCGGGATAATTGCAACCTGATTGCAACCTGATTGCAACCTGATTGCAACTTAATTGCAACTTAATTGCAACTTTTTGAGCTTTCAAAAACCCAGGGAAATAATGTATACTTAAAACATGGCGAATTTTTATGCTTCAAAAGAATGGGTAATCCTTTTTCCGCCTGATGTCCCGGGAATAAAGAAGGCCGCCGAAGATCTGTCCCAGTATATCAGCCTTTTGGCGGGGCTTGCGGATGGCCTTGTTCAGAAACCGCCTGCCCTGATGGACGCGCACGGCCCTGAGCCTTCCGACGGCCTTCCCCTTATTGTCCTTAACTGCGACGGCTACGGGCCTGAGCGGAACGGCTTTAGCTGGAGAACAGGGCCCGAACGGGTGGAAATCCACGGCGAATCAGGGCGGGGGTTGTGCAATGGTATTTACGGTTTCCTTGCCGCTCTGGGACTGAGCTGGCCCGCCCCGGGTGAGTCCATACTCCCCGCTTCCCAGGTGGCTAACCTTCGGGTTTACCCCCTTTCTACCGCCGGTACGGGGGCCGGAAGCGCCGCCGGCAATGTCTTTGCGCCTTCCTCCTGGAAGGGAAACGGCCCCGCCGCTACTGTTCCCTGGAAGCGTTTTGTCCCCGCAGGCAAAAAAGAACTGCAGTATATCTTTAAAAAACCCAATGTTTTTGTCACTTGGGCGGCCCGGCGCTGTTACGATGCGCTGGTATTCCCGCTGACGGCTTTTGCGTCCAGAAGAACCGGACGCAAGCTGGAAGAAATGCGAAAAGCCGCCGCCGAATACGGCATGAGCTTGGAAGCCGGCGGGCGGGAGATTTCTACGCTTGTGCCCCGCAAATTTTTCCTGCTGCATCGGGATTCTTTCCGTATGGACGAGGGCCGGCGGAAAACCGACCACCACTTCTGCCCGACAAACCCCGGCACTATCGACATTATCGCCAAAGAAGGGGCGAAGCTGTTCCGTGCCGCAGGGCAGACAAAGGTCTTTCACCTCTGGCCGGACAAGGGGGCGGACAGGGCGTGGTGCTCCTGCCCCACGTGCCGGGCCTTTACACCCGCAGAGCAAAACCGCATCGCTGTAAACGCCGCCGCGGATGTTCTTGCGAAAGTGAACCCCGGCGCTTCCGTCACGTTTTCTGAAAAGCCCGATGAAGGGGGAAATATTCCCCTGCGGCATAGCCTCTTTATTATGGAGAAACTTCCTGATGAATAGGGAAGGCGAGGGAACAGACCAGGCGGCACCCTTTACAAACGAAAATGACTTGAATGTACCTGGCCGTCTGCCAATAGTCGCTCTGGCGGGACGTCCCAATGTGGGAAAGTCCACGCTCTTTAACCGGCTCTTGCGGAAAAGACGCGCCATCACCGACCCTACCCCCGGCGTAACAAGAGACCCTGTCGGCGTTGACACGACAATCCTGGGCAAACCCTTGCGCCTTGTGGACACCGGCGGCTTTAAGCTGGACAGAAACCCTGAAACTCCCGAAGGGGAACTGGAAGGGGTTGTGGTGGAAAAAACCCTGGAAGTTCTTAAAAACGCGGATGTCATTGTCCTGCTTTTTGAAGCCGGCGAACTCACGCTTGAGGACGAGGAATTCATCGCGCTCCTGCGGCCTTACGCGGGCAAGCTTCTTGCGGCGGTGAATAAAACCGAAGGGGGCCGCCGGGAGTCCGAAGCCTGGAACCTCCTTTCGTACGGCTTTGAAAATGTCTACCCAATTTCCGCCGAGCACGGGGACAATGTTCGTGAGCTGGAAGAAACCATTGTGAAGCGGCTTAAAGCCCTGCCGCCCGTGGACTCAGAGAGCGAACCCCGCCCCGCCCCGCCAGGGCCCGCCCCGATACGTGTCGCCATTCTGGGCAAGCCGAACACGGGGAAGTCCACCCTTTCCAACCGGCTTACCTCAACGTCCGCTTCCATTGTAAGCGATATTCCCGGCACAACCAGGGATGTGGTAGAGGGAAGTTTTGTCTGGAAGAAGCAGAACTTCCGGATTCTGGACACGGCGGGCATAAGGCGGAAGTCAAAGGTAAACGAGAATATTGAATATTATTCGGTGAACCGCGCCATAAAAACCGTGGATGAAGCGGATATTGTTTTTCTTGTGATCGATGCCCAGGAGGGCCTTACGGATCAGGACAAGAAGATTGCGGCCATAGCGCACGACAAGGGCCGGGGAATCATTCTGGTTTTGAACAAGTGGGACACCATGCCCGCCATCAAAAACACGTTTGAGGCTGTCCGTGACAGGATTCATTTTCTGTTCGGGCAGATGGAATACGCCCCCATCCTTCCGGTGAGCGCCCAGGACGGGAGCGGCCTTAACGAGCTTTTGAATACGGCCCTGCGCATGTACGGGCAGCTCACCCGGCGTATTGAAACGTCCACCCTGAACGAGGCCCTGGAAAAATGGCTTGCGGAGTATCCGCCGCCGGCAGGGAAACAGCGCTTCAAAATACGGTATGCCGTGCAGATCCTTGCCAATCCGGTGCGCTTTGTGTTTTTTACCTCCCGCCCCCATGTGGTAGGCGACACGTACATGGCGTATCTGCGCAACCGCGTGCGCCGGGATCTTGGTTTCTCTATAGTTCCTGTGTCCATAGAGTTTCGCGGCTCTTCAAAAAACAAGCGGCAATAACATGGCTTCGTACAGCATGAATGACGCGGAACGGCTGCTTCGGGTAAAAGTTCACGTCATACGCTATTGGGAAAAGGAAATACCGCTGATTCAGCCCGACAAGGATGTGTACGGAAGGCGCATGTACCGGGACAGGGATTTGCAGATTTTTTTCCGGCTCAAGTATCTGCTGTACGAGCGCCGCTTTACCCTGGAAGGCGCAAGGGCCCAGCTCTACCGGGAACTTGCCGGTGAATACCAGGATCTGCGCGGCTGTATTTCGGCCCTTCGTTCAGAGCTGCTGAATCTCTTTTTCTTTATTAAAGGCAGGGAAAAGGCGTGAGCTCTCTTTTCCCTCCGCTTTCAAACGAAACGCGGCGTACCCTTATCTGCCTGTCCGGCCTTATCGACAAGGTTTTTCCCCTGCCCGGACGTTTCCGCGCGGGTCTGCCCCGCGATGTGGCCGAGCTTTCCCGGCTGCTCACCGCGGACAGGCAAGACCGCAGCGCATCCTACCTTGGCAAGCCCGCCCTGCTTTCGGCGTATCTGCGCTACTTTATGCCCTGGAACATCTACCGGCTTTGCCGCCTTTTGTCCGCCTTGCCCCTGGACTTGAAAAGCCACGATACGGTGAACGACTTGGGCGCAGGACCCCTTACCCTGGCGGCTTCCCTCTGGATAACCCGGCCTGATCTCCGCAAGCTTCCCCTGGAGTTCCGCTGTGTGGACAGAACCCCCGCCATACTGGAAGCAGGGAAGAAATTTTTCCTCGCCCTTGCGTCCGAAACCGGCGGGGACGGCTGTCCCTGGGTTATAAAGACCATCCGCGGGGAACTGAAAAGGCACGGCGGCCTTTCTGTTGAAATCAAGGGCAAACCCGCCGCCCTTACCACGGCAATAAATGTATACAACGAGCTTTTCTGGAATTTCTCGCCGCTGGACAGGGAAGGGCTTGGGGTTTTTGCGGATAGGGCAGCCCGTCTGCTTTCCTCCCTTACGGAACCCTCCGGCGCGATTTTGGTGATGGAACCCGGTATTCCCCGCTCCGGGGAGTTTGTTTCGCTTCTTCGTTCAAGCCTAATGGATGAAGGCCGCGATCCCCTTTCGCCCTGCGTTCATTCGGGCACCTGCCCCTTGCCGGGTGTCCCTCGCAAAGCCGGAACATCCCGCCGCGGCTCTGGCACAAAGGCCAAGTGGTGCCATTTTGCGTTTGACACCGAAGACGCCCCGGATGCGCTGCACAGGCTTTCCTATGCCGCGGGGATTCCCAAGGAAAGGGCTGTTTTGAGCTTTATCCTTGCCGGGCCTGTGTCCCCCCGGGAGGGTTTGAAAAACGCGAAAACGGGGGGGCCTGTAAAAGTCCGTGTTATATCAGATGCGTTCCCTGTGGGGGAGGCCTGGGGGCGTTACGGCTGCGGCGAGTGCGGGCTCGTTCTTGTAAAAGGCAGCAGAAGGAGCCTTGAGAACTCACCCTCCGGGGCGCTGGAGGAACTCCAGCTTTTGGATGGAGTGAACGATGAAAAAAGCGGCGCTTTTGTTGCGAGGAAGCTTTAATTGTCAGCCATGTTCTTTTTGTCTTTCTTCGCAGCCGCCCTGTCTTTAATATCCGCGATACCCACAAAAAACAGGATAAGGCTGATAAAAACCGCAATTACCGGCAAAGAGCCCCGGAGAAAGGTTAAAACATCATCACCCCAATCCAATCCAGCCGGCAAAACAGCCAGAACCGCCACAATGATTACCACGAAACCAATAAACAAAGCTTTCATATTTCCTCTTTAGTTTTTTTATAGCCGCACTTCAAACACCGGTGCGGTATTTACGAACAACCATCACTGCAAACGCGGCGATGAAAAACACCATAGATATATTGGGCAATATAATTGATATAAGCGGCACAGTTCCAATGACAAAAATGGCCCCGCCGCCTATGCCAAAAATGGTCAAAATGGAGTAAACGGTTTCCACATAGGCCGCGATGATACCGATGACCATGAGCATCCACGCCACATCCCTGGTTCGCGCCCAAAGCATGATGGCAAAAAAAGAAGCGATGGCCCCCAACCCAAGGCGGCTTAGTATATAAACGACCTGTCCCGAATCCATACTACCAGTATCCATTATTCAAGGCTGAAAAACAATACATTACCCTTCATCAAGCACCATATCCGCAGTTTGAAAAATGCGGCGAACCTGGTTTCTGGCTATCAAAAACTCCATTGTTCCTTCCTGGCTCAGGACGTAAAAATCCCGATTAAAGGGGATCAGGGTAAAAGATGCCCGTTCCCCGTTTCTAAGATGGTACTCGACAGTGATATGTTCCGGGGAGGCCGGGTTAAAGTCCCCGCCCGCCGGTATTTCGGCATCAACGCGGAGCGCGATAACGGACTGGAACCAGTTTCTGGAACTGCGTTCTTCTGTCCTCCTTCCGTTCAGGTGGAAAATCATATCAGGCCCCTCGCCCTGAAAATCCGCGTTTAAGGGCCTTTCCCCCCCGCTTACCGAAAGATGGGACACCTCGTTAATGCCCATAAGGAGGGCGAATCTGTCTACCAGGGTAAAGGGGGTGATGTTGACAATCGGGTCAAGCCCGCTGACGGTAAAAACCCCCGGAGCGCCGGCCAGTTTTGCATAGCGATCCGTGCCGCTGCGGTTTCCAATAAGCAGTTCTATGTATGCAACGCCAAACTCAAGGCGGAACCTGGCAGCAGGGGTATCCAGGCCGTAAGGGGCCAGCGACAGGGGGAAATCATTCACAAACTCGCCAATGCGGCGGTTGTTGAAAGGTGTAAGCAGGGCTTCAAGAGCCTCGCTGTCTACCCCGCGGGGAAGGTTAAAGGGGGATGTCATCATGAAGCGGGAAAATGTGGAAATCAGGTGGAGCGGGCGGGGTTCCGGCATAAGGCTCATGTCAATGACCGCGCCCGGGGACTCAATCCGCATCCGGGTCAGCGCCTGGAGCGGCAATTGCGGCGGGAACAGGAACCTGTTCCGTATATCGTCCAGGGTAAAACGCAGGCGATCCGCCGAAAAAGCGCTGACAACAAAGACATCGGGATTCCCCTCCGCCATAACGAAATAGGAGTTTCTGAAAGGGGTCTGATCCCCCACCAGATATACTGCCGTGTTTCCACGGGAATCGGTGACAATTGTCCTTGAAGCGGGGGATTCCAGCCCGAACACAGAAAGGTCATCGGGGTTTTCTTCGGCGATACGTTCGGCCCAGACCGTTGCCAGAACAAAAACCAGGTTTCTCAGCATGCCCTGATCCAGCGCAACGCCCTGCGGCGGGGCTTCCCCGTCCAGGGAAACAAGCTCCCACATCTCATTGTGCTTTTCAAGCACCATGCCCGAAACTTCAATTTTGACGACCTCGGAACTGTCAAGGTTTCCAAGCGTGGGAGCAGGAGGGGGGAGCTCCTGGACAAGCGCGGCGGCCCTGTTCCTGCCCTGAATGATTGTTCCGTAGTATATGGCCCCAAGGAGCGCCAAAACTCCCAGGGCTATAATCATGGTTCTGTTTTTTCTGGCCATGTTCAAAACCTCACAGATGCCGCCTCTTTAGCCAGGTTACAAAACCGGTGACAAAGAAGGCCGTGGGAATAACAAAAATAAAGAGCCCGCTGAAGATAATCGTCTGCAGGCTGTTAAGGCGCAAAGGCAGCCGGAAAATGCTTTTTGACCTTACCGAAATGGTTTCCGGCCGATCCTGGAGCCATGCAAGGCTGTTCAGGAAAAGGTCGCGGTTCCAAATGAAGCCGCCGGCGGCAAGGGGCAGAAGATTTCCGCTGCCAATAACGACAATCCGCGCCTGGGGTTCGCCTTCCCGCACCCAGGAAGGGTCGCTAATTGCCGCCGCCAGTATATGGGGCCCCGGAATATCCGAGGGGAGCATGGCCGGGGAAGTATTGTCGATATCCGTGCGGAGAAAGGCGGCGTTTGAAGAAAAGAGCAGGGGCGCAATTTCAACAGCCTGACGCCTGGGTTCCACGGTGGAAATCGGCATGGCTTCAAAGAGAAGTATCGGGGTGTTGTCCCTGTTCATGAGGGGTCTGGTAATGTCATGGTTCATGACACTGGGGCGTGTACTTCTGGAATCAAAGACAGCAAAAGTGGGATCTGCTTCGTTAAGGATTCCATACTCAAACCTGAACCCGTAACTGGCGAAAACCATATTTAAATTGTCAAGTTCCCGTATAGTATAATCGGCTATCACAAGAAGGCGTCCGCCGTTTCCCAAAAACTCAAGAAGACTTTCTGCCTCGAACGGGGCCAAATCCCTTTGGGGATGGTTTAAAACCAGCACGGAAGCGTCAGCGGGAATGGGGGATGTAAGCAGGTTTATGGAACTGAGGGCAAGGTTATCCCGTTCCAGTTCTTCATCCATCCTGACGGCCGCAAGGGGGATTGAGCCATGCCCGACTATTTCGTACACCACCGGGGTAATGCCCGTGCCCACGAAAAGAAGGGCGCTGGTGAGTCTACGCTCTATGGCTATCCCGGTAATGTCAAAACCGCCGGCGGCAGTCTGGGTAAAATCGTACATCTCTTGGGGGGAGATAAGCCTGAAACCGTTTGGCCCTTCAACGACAACGCTTCCCCGTGCAATGCCCCGCCTTTCCCGGTCAAACCTGACCACAAAGCCGGGGTTTCTGTCGGGGTCTATCACTTCCATGGTGATGTTGCTGTTTCTGGCGGTATAGAGGTTTATGACAGCCGTTACATCTTCTATATAATCGCGGCCATGCGGCAGCGGGATTCGCTCTCCGGGCCGCCAGAGGCCGAAAATCCTGACCGGGGCAGTTACGCCTTCCAGCACCTGGACAGTCTGCTCCGAAAGGGAAAAAATCCTGTTTTCGGTCATATCCACCTGGAGCGAAAGCTGGCCTATGATAAGGTTTACCAGGAGCAGACCCGCAATGACCGCCAGAGTCATAAGCGCCGCATAAGCGCCGTATTTTACCTGTTTGGTCTGAAACGACTCACGTATGTTTTTAAAACCCTTAATGTCTTTTATGAAACTTTTCATCATAGCCCCCTAATTCCACCGTCGTTTTTCAATAAGCCTGACCGTCAGGAAAAGAAAGAGGCCCGAAAAGGAAACGTAATACAAAAGGGAATCAACCCTCAAAAGCCCCACGGAAAAAGACTCGTAGCGGCGGTTAAGCGAAAACCACCCCATAAAATTTTGAATAAACCCGAAGAACACACTCCGATTAAAGAAATAGAACAGCCAAATTATCAGCGCCCCCAACAGCGCAGTGCCCAGGGCAATAACCCAGTTCCGGGTGTTCAGAAAGAGGAAAAGGACAAGGCAGCCCAAAAGAACCACCGCGGAAATGAAGCCCGCCTGGGTGGTGGACGGAATCGCCTGTGCCAAAGGATCAAGCATCCAGATGATCATTAACGCAAAAAACGTGAGCAGTGCCGCGGCGATCTGGTTTTCCGTCACGGCGGAAATAAAGAGCCCCACGGAAATATAACTGGCCCCCAGGAAAATAAAGCCTATGTAACTGCCCAGTGTTTCCCAGGTCTGGAGATCTCCGTGCACGGCAATTACCATCGCGTACGACACGGTAACGAGCAGTGTCGCGCAGTAAACCGCCAATGCTGCGAAAAACTTGCCGCACACTATAGCCATGACACTTACGGGGCTTGTAAGAAGAAGCTGATCGGTTTTCTGCCTTTTTTCTTCTGAAAAGAGGCGCATGGTTAAAAGGGGAACGGCAAAAAGGAAGATAAAAAGAATATTTCCCAAAAAGCCCATATATTCGGAGCGTCCGGAAAAAAGGTTGCTGAAAGAGAAAAATATCCCTGTAAGGAGCAGGAAAAGGCCCATAAAAAGGAAGCCTATGGGCGTTTGAAAATACGACCGCAGTTCCCGTTTAAAAATCGCAAACATTTAGTTTCCCTCCCCTTCTTCTTTTGTGGTCAGGTTAAGGAAGATTTCTTCTAGACTCATATCCAGGGAGCGCATCATGAGGATGGGGATATCCGCGGCGGCAAGTGCCCGGAAAATGTCACGGCGAATGTCGCGGCGAACGCCTGCTTCTTCCACGGTTTCCGCGCTGGCTTCCGCCACAAGCTCCACCGCACCGGGTTCCTGACATTCCTTAAATTCCAGTTTCTTTATGGAAGGAATTTTTTCCAGCGCCCTGGAAACAGCCGCCTCCGAGCCGTCCATCCTCAACAGGATGTGGCTTCCGCCGAGAATGCGTTTTGCAAGATTTTCCGGGGTATCATCGGCCACGATTCTGCCCCGGTTTATGATAAGCACCCGCTGGCACACCGCGCTTATCTCCGGCAGGATGTGGGAGCTAAGGATAATGGTACGATCCTTGCCCAGCTCCCTTATGAGATCCCTTATGTCAAGGATTTGCTTGGGGTCCAGCCCCGCAGTGGGCTCGTCCATGATCAGCACCTGGGGGTCGCCGATCATGGCCTGGGCAAGGCCCACGCGCTGTTTGTAGCCTTTGGAAAGGTTTTTGATAAGCCGTTTGGAAACATCATGAACACCCACGGTTTCCATGACCCGGTTCATTTTGTCCTTTTTTTCTTTGGCAGGAATCCCCTTAATCTCGGCGGCAAAGGAAAGGTATTCCCTGACCGTCATATCCATGTAAAGAGGGGGATTTTCGGGCAAATAGCCGATTTTCCGCTTTATTTCCGTAGGGTACTCAAGAATATCCTGACCGTCAATTTTGACCGTCCCCTCTGTTGAGGAGAGATAGCCGGTAAGGATATTCATGGTTGTTGATTTTCCCGCGCCGTTGGGCCCCAAAAAACCTACAATTTCACCCTTTTCGATTTTAAAACTCGCTTGGTCAACCGCTATGTGAGGCCCATAACGCCTGACCAGGTTTGTAACCTCAATCACATTGTCTCCTTAGGAGGCATGACCTCCTTCCCTTACTGGGATAACAAAAACAATATCAAAATTGTTACATAGGTGCAATAATGGCCAAATATGCTGCCTCATTTTAAAAATCGTCTGCTCTGTCTACTTTATCCCCCTGCGGGCTGCAATCTCATTCACTGTTTCAGCGAGTTTTTCTGTTGCCGCTGCCATTTGGAAATAACCTGTCTTAAACGCGGCGCTCTGTTCCTTTAAGTGGTTGAATGC
>Ga0209755_10005566_pt1 | contig 14277 bp, 8 predicted proteins | sample TergutCo191P1_FD_187301 | JGI IMG/M metagenome (GOLD analysis project Ga0209755, IMG submission 187301) | Cornitermes sp. P1 segment gut microbial communities from Petit-Saut dam, French Guiana - Co191P1 (SPAdes) (version 2) | ecosystem: Host-associated > Arthropoda: Insects > Digestive system >... | reverse complement strand
AACTAAACAAAGAACAAAAACAATATTATCGTCATGATAAGGATCAGAGCAGCAATACATTCCGAATAATATATTTGTGATACTTAGATAGGGAATTTTGTTTTTATATTCGTGGTTCCGTGCATCGTAATTCTAGATTGAAGAAATCCAACGAGATGCAACGGTATGCAGATATTTATTCATTGCTAAATTACCCTACATGTTTCGGGCGTCCATTGCGCCCATCATCAGGAGTACATAAAACTGTAGTTGCAAACTCTGGTACAGATCATACTATCTGGGGAGTAAGCTTCTTCAAAGTGACCAAATAAGGACCTTACCCGGTCACGTTTGAAGAAGCTTGCTCCCCAGATAGTATGATCTGTACCAGAGTTTGCAACTACAGTTTTATGTACTCCTGATGACGGGCGCGATGGACGCCCGAAACATGTAGAGTAATTCAGCAGTAAATAAATATCTGCATACTGTTGCATCTCGTTGGATTTCTTCAACGTAGATTGACAACAATTTAAGAACGAGTAATGCGTGACAAGAATGACATGAAGTAATATTTATAAGAGGCTGGAGGTATGAAAAATATAGCAGCATATCGCGACAAAAAAAAAAGTTTAACAAATCAAGAAAGTGGAGCATGTCCGATGTGAGTAAAAATGCGGCTGAAAATGAAAATCGCTGCCTGTACCACATTTTGTTAAGTATTCGACGCGTATAAACTCGTTTGGTTGCAAAATCTCGCCACAAAATTGCTGTGCAAGATTGTGGAGCACAAATAGTACACCTTCTATAACGTGCTGTAAATTGTGTACCGCAGGTTGTCCGTTTTACCTTTTCCCTGCAAGCGTCCTCTTTATCGCGTAGGAAGGTTTCATCCGCCGGGAATTTAGACCACTCTGAGGCAGTTCTGTCAAATAAGTTAAGTTGCACTTGCAGGGTGAAAGCAAACAAATTCCCGGTTTCCTGTGCTGTAAAGCTCCTGTGACAGCTGTCGTGCAGTAACCCGATCAAGTGGGCACTGTGTATAGTGTTCTTAAAGTGACTTGACTTACTGAATACGAGCTGGACATTTCCTTTTTGTGGCTGTGGGATCCCGAAAGAATGTGTAAGGAGATCGCGTAGACCCACGGGAATGTACCAGTATTGAGCATAGATGTGTTTTTGTGGATGATTAACGGAGTATGATCTTTTATTTTTTATTTTATTTTTATTTGTTTATTTATTTATTTGAGAGGTGTTGTTTTGTGTATGCGCGCCCTTTCGACATTGCCCCAGTTGTCATTAAATCTACCAAACACTGAGGTCATGTGACAGATTCATTATAAACAGAATGTGCATTTACCTGCTCGCAAAAAAGTGGTTGTGAAGATGGTGATGACGCACTTTTGCATGTAGGCCCGTGCAATCCATAGCAAGGAACAAGAAACTGTGACTTCAGTAGTATTCGATCGCGGGGCCATCTGTGAACTAAGTCAGCAGTCTTAATACACGAGCTAAATTGCATCTTGCTCTGCAGTGATGATCGTAATATACCTACTAAATCTAAAACACAGGATTTGTAGTACTGGAAGTCTGTACAGTTGGGAAGCAGACTCCGTTAATTCTTCCCGGTAACTCCCTGTTTGACTTTGAAATTTGATGGTCAAGTTCTGTAAACTGACTTTCAAATCTTAAGCCTATATGAAATGTGTCACGTTTAGCGGTGGTGTAGTGAATATAAAGCGTGCAGTTTCTGCGCCGTGTGTAAAAATGGTGGAATTGTGGCAGGGGATTCTAGTCGGGTGTGTCGTCATATTGTAATGTCCTGGGCTAGTTGCAAAAGACAGAAGTTACTGAACCCTAAAATGTCCACACAAACCGCGAGTACTGAGTGAGCAGGAACGTACCCCACCGAGAATGTTGAAAATCTGATGCGTGGAACCAAACATCGACAAGCTTGTTTTGATTTTCAGTAAATCTAACAAAAATGGCCAGAGTTCGGAAGATGTCAGGTTGCATGAAGACATGGGTGGACCTACCGTTAGTAAGACCAGGACAGTACCGTGTATACGAAGGTGCCATATTTTGGTCTCTTTAGTAAGATATCGTATAGTGGATGTGTCTTGCATTCTTTTCTGCAGAGTCGGGATATCTCAGTACGTATAGTGACTATGTTACGAGCCGAACGACCGAGGAGTTGGGGGTTCGGTTCTAGGCAACAGCAATAAATATAGCTCTTCTCCATGGTGTCCAGACCGACACTAGGGTGTGCCAGGCCTTTTGTTTAGTGGGTATCGCGACGGTTTTCTACGGGATAAGGCGGTCGGACTGTAAATTTCAACATTCACCACAATATGACGCCGAATTTGAGAGTAAGTGGAGCCGTACCTCTACTCCCGGCAGCTTTCGTGGTGTGGTGCTTAATAAGGACAGCAGTTGCTTTATTTGCCTAATGCCAAACAGTGGACCCATACAGATAATTCTGATTGGCGTTGCAGATAATTAGCGGAAGGATTATCGATCGCTTTCCATATTATCGAACGCTACGAAGTTAATTGCTCCAGCCTGATATGTGACATGCATCCAGTTTCAATCCTGATCTAACCTGCTATCCACGGAATTCGCTACGGTCTTGACTGCTTCCAAAATATGCAACATTGTTATGTTGGGATTACTTGCTTACTTGTGACTCTTGGTCACGTTTCTCATTCCGATGCTGTCTGAAACTGCTCATTGGAGAGATGAAAACTGTGCACAATTTTGGCAGGAAACTAAGAAAGGGACAGGCTGTTTGGGCGTGGAAGACCTGGGAATAAGTGGGAGAATAATGGGTGACTGAATCTTAGAAAGATAATAAGGGTGCAAGTATACACGCTGGATTGATCAGTTTCAGGATAGGGGTTACTGGTTTGGCTATACGGCTGTAAGGATTGCAGGAAGGGTTCTGCTCAGTGCAGTTGGTTTCTGCACACAGCTTACATTATGTCCGTTAATTACATCACATATACATACTTTTGCCTCACACCGGCTAATATATCTTACAGTTTCATGTTTGTTGTAGATGGAATGTATGTTCAGGTTAAATTACACAGTGATGTAGGACGTATGCTTGAAAGTTTGCATTTAGTCGTTGAAGATAACATTTAGTTGTATCTGTGTCATTTCCCGATGTTTCAAGGTTTTCCGACTAGGTACTGTCGTCATTCTACCGTATAATTTTATAATACCTGATAGATTACTGACATTGCAGTGCATTTTTGTGGTGGACGGTTCAGGAGGGTACGATTGCTTAAGGAGAAAGCAAATTCGTTACATGTTTGTCGGACAGCCTTTCCGGTCTGCAAGGAAAGAGGACGTTAGAGTGAATCTTTGGAACTATGTTGTGACTGTGTGAATTGGGCTGTGATTTGTCAAGTAATGGTATAGTCAAAGGGATGAAGTTGTCTTTATTTTTGTTGAGAATCATAGTGTACTTCAGAAGTTTCCGCCACACATTTGTGCGCCAGTTATTTACGAATGTTCGGCTTGTTTCCGAATCAGTTTTCTGGAAAAGTAAAATAACTGTTGATAGTTTCAGTAATACTGGATGCTGTTTCAAAGCTACAGGTTTAACAGGCCGTCGATATTCGAGGACGTGTTTAGATCCTACAGTTGGCCGGAGGAACGCACGTTGTGCGTGGCGCTGACTATACTAAAATCTGTGGCCAGGAAGTTTGAAAACTGCCAGGTTTTAAGAAAGTAACAATGTCATGCCTGTGATACTGTACGATAATGTTAAATCGTGTGCATATACCTGTCAGGGTCGAAGATTTCCACTCACAAAATGCGGTGTGTGCAGTTTTGTAATGTTTACTAGTTAACGGTGTTAATTTACGTGCAGGCTATCGCAGCTCATTGCCGAGCGGCATGACACAGCAGCGACACGTTTCACTCCGGGCGACTGCCTTGACATTGCGTTAAATGCTGATATTACTCATGAACCTTACTCAGAAGTATCGGGTTTTAGAATGTGCCCGCCCGGGAGAAGGGGACATAGACGACGGAAGTGGTTTAAGTCTGTTGCCGTGTTGGATAACTGTGGCGGAAGCATGGTGTTGTGCGTTATAGAATATTTTATCTGATGTCTTTGGCTTCTTGCTCGCCAGGTTGCCGGTGGTGAGTGATTGCTCGCCGCAGCAGACGCCGCGGGCCAGCTCCAACAGCAGCAGCAGTAGCAGCAGCAGTGGGGCGGCCTCTGCAGCCAGCTCGGGCAGCGCAGCTGGTATGGCCGTATCCCGCGTGCCCTCGCCTCCTCCGCCAGAGGTCAATACGCCTGTCGCAGAGAACTGGTGCTACACTCAGGTACATGTCTTTACACTTTCTCTTTCTTCTTTCTCTTCATATTCTCCTTTTCTACCAATCGTTCTCTCCATGTTCTTGCTCCACATTCCTCCTGTTTCCATGCACTTCGCAATTCCATTTTATTATTTCTTAATCCCTTTTGTATGTGAATGCTCAGTGTTTTAGTTCTTTAACGTCTTCTCTCCCATTTTTGTCCATTTATCCGTTTCTTTCATAGTCATGCATTTTTAAGTTTTCTTATCAATGCCTTGTTCTGACTCTGTCCTTGCTCACCATGACTGTTCTCTACACTTGTTCCAGTTCCAGAGGTTGCTACAGAGCATTCAACCCCAGTATTATGTTACACTTGATTTGAATGCAATCCTTGGATAATGGACTTTTGACCTGTTGTCTCAAGGCTGAGTTACAGACACTTACTCATTGACAGTAACAGTGTTTAGTGACTCAAGAGTCCGTTTCGCTGTTACGCCTGTGGGACGAAGGAGTTTGTGGCTGGAACTAAAGTGACATTAACGCTGAAAACCTGAAGAAAATCCCTGTAATCTAAAAGTCACCATGAACTGCCTCAGTATGATAGCATGTTCTTTATGCAATTTTATGAATTTGATCCCTATAACCAATTATGTAGTGTCTGCAGCTCATACAGAGATTGAAATTTTATAGCTTAAACACGTTAGAGCCTGATCAGGAAAGTCGGCATTTTTTCAACATTGGTGATGTTCTTTAGAACACATGTGAGCAAGGTTACCATATATCCATCCCAAGAAAAGAGGACTTTACCACTTATCGACCATAAACAGAGGAGAAATTTTCCTCTCAAGAACATAAATATGCAGACACACAAACAAATAATAATGGCAGAATTTTAGTATGTTGAAATTCTAGGCAGAAGCATATATTTTATTGGATTAAGTTTTCTTCAAAATAGCAGAAACATCAGGATTAAAATTTGCCCACTTTGGGATCCCATAGTGTTTACAACTGTGGAATATGTACTAGCTAAAGTTTCTAGAAAAGTTTATAATTACAAAGAGTTGCTACAGACTGTGTTTAAACACAGTCTCTAGCAACTCTTTGTTTTACTGTGACTCCACTGTATATTTTCATGATATGGCATAATTTAAACTTCACCCTACATATTAGGCCTATACAAGGTGAAAAGTAATTACACACACACTCGACATAGTGTGGCAAGTCATAATTGTTACACAACATGTCCTGGTATATGTACTGTATATTCTCGAATCTAATCCGCACTAGTTTTTGCAGATTTCTTAAACGAAAAAAAGTTAATTCGCAGTTCTAATCTGCACCTATGGGAGGACGATGGTGAAGATAAAGATGATAGTGACTGGGTGATGGATAACGATTCAGTTATGAGTGATGACGGCGAGTCTGATGAATAATAAATTATAAATATTAAATAATATATTATATAATATTATAAATAATAAATAAAATAATAAATTGTTGTATTGTATTGTTCTTACGGCATGTACAGCGGCTCTATCATTTTTCCAAAATCCATTTCATGACTGCGAATCTAATCCATACGCGATTCTAATCTGCATCTGATTTTTTAGCCCTCTGAAACTGTAAAAAGTGTGCGGATTAGATTCGAGAATATACGGTGTTTACCAAGAGGAGTGTTACTGTCAGATTGCACAAGATATGAAACCATCAAACACAGAGCAGCCTTCAGTTACATGCACATTGAATACAGAGAACAATCAACTGGAAACAGATGTGTTCTTTGAGAAGTGGTATGGGTTTAACTTTTTGTCAAGAAGTAGGTCAGTGGCCCTCATCTGGGATAGTCCCAATTCTCATGTGATATCATGTGAGCACCATGACTGATGTTTTGCAGCTGCAGTTATGGCTTCTTCATTAGTCGACATCTTTGCAGTCTCTGTGCACCTAGATTGACAAGTGTCATAGGTGTTATATTTCATATCCTGGAGGGACACTACTGCAGTCATTGACACACATTAGTGTTAGGAGTGTGACTTCTGTGCATCAGTACCAGCTTGGCTATTAGAGGCATGGAGGATTATTACAATTCAAACAAATGAATGCACGTTATTGTATTACAATCACAATAATATTACAACACACACTCTCCTATGTGTTTTGGGCCTCATTGTCCCATCACGTAGGAGCTTTTGTGTTGTAATATTGTTATGATTGTAATAAAATTATGTGCATTCGTGGTTTGAATGTAATAATTGAATTATAATGCACAGAATGGAGAATGTGAAACATGGAAGATGTTTGTCATGTGTGTATTCTGTTATCATTCAGTCACAGCTGAGCCATGCACTGCACCATGTGTCTTGAGTACACCTTGCAGTGCACTTTATTGTCATGACATAACCTTGCTGAGAAGTGTGTTACCCCACTTGATTGTGACATGTATGTCAAAAAATAAATGTCTGACTCCATATGTTGTATAACATTATTATCATATTTCTTTGGAAAGCTCGCGTGTGAATTTCTTTCCTTTGTGTTATGTTGGATTAATGGATTAAAAGTTATCACTTGTTTCAGGAATGGTTTGCTTAAAAATTAAAAATAATTGATTGTTGGCACATAGGTCATTTGTCAAAGGTTTCTTTTTTCTAACTATGATTTTTATCACTCTTGAGTTTTTTGAGTGTATACCACAGTGGTTCTCATTAACCCATTGTTCACCATATCAAAAACAGAAGAAATGCCATGACTTCAGATTGTGAGACCAGGTAGTGAATGTATGTACAAATCTAATATTTCATGTTGCTTGTTTTTCAGGTTAAAGTAGTGAAGTTCAGCTACATGTGGACCATCAACAACTTCAGCTTTTGTCGTGAGGAAATGGGTGAAGTTCTCAAGTCATCCACATTCTCTGCTGGGGCCAATGATAAGCTTAAATGGTAAGAGTATGAATGGTGACTACTGACTTTAGAAGAATATCTGGGAAACTGAAAATTTTGCTGTTGAACTCATTCATAAAAATATATAGAGTTGAATATTTGTCACCTCTGAAATGTTAGTACTTGTCTACCAGACTACACAATGTCATCCCAGAAGACAGTAAGAGAGTCTCTACCACCACCACCACCACACATACCTCATACACCATAAACATAGTCACCCCAGTTGCCAGAGTTGGGTGAACTCAGAGCTGGATGGAGGTAGATTTGATAGTAGCCTGGATAGGCCTAGAACCAGTGTGGATATATTTTCAGAGAAAAAACTCTGTTATTGCTGCCTGGAATACATGTTCATACATTAACTATCCGAGAAATTGTGTGTTTTGTCTTAAGATCATTCCTAATTGAAATTTATATAATTTGTAAAATGTAGATACATTCAGGGCAGTACAGTAGAATTCAAGTGGTAATAACAATTCATGATTTGTATAAAAAATAATCTTTCTTGTGAAGGTGACAAGTATTTTATTGGAGAATTTTAACATCCATAGAAACCCTGGTAAATTTTTCCTCATCTTTGAATGGAAAGAAAAAAGGAAAACAAACTTTGTATGTGTGAAGATGTTTAGGATGTCTATTAAAACTTGGGTTATAGCTACAGTCTGGAATCAGAGTCGATGTTGTCGATATCTTGATGCCTACAGTTATTGTGTCCAAAGAAGGCTAGAAGAGCTCATATAAATGTCAAAAGCATATTTCTTATTTTTCTAACTGCATTGAAACTGGGCATGGCAGATTTGTCCATCAGTGTCAGACTGTCACTCAGCAACGTTTTACAGACATGCTGTGATGTCTGTAATGAAAGGCTGTCTGAGAAACATTGAAGTGAAGATTGATGGAAATCATTTCCTTTATGGATTTTGTCGATCATCCCATGTTTTTAATAAAACATTGTGTTATTGGGACAGTACTAGTCCCCCATCTTCAAAGATTCGGACCTACTTCTTTGGGCCCAATGCTCTGAACCTATGGGCCAGAAATTGAGAGAAGCTTCACCTTCTTAGCCTGAGGATGGGAACTGATCCTTTGTCTGAAACAGAGATTTTAAAATTTGGCGCAGTACATGAAATGACCCCCAGTGTGATACACTGATGTCAGAACCCTATAGAATTGAGAGGTTAGCTTTGTGCACTCTCCCATATTACCCTTTCTGTGAAACAGCTCGTGGCCAAGAATGAAATGCCCGCTCAGAGGAAAGGGATATAGCAGAATTCACAGCAGTTATTTAGTTCCAGGTTATCAGACAATAACTACAGTGACCTGAGTTCTTGTTTATTAACTGCTGTCAGAGAGTGTCCTTGTAAGTTATTTTCATTTTGTCATGAGAAGACATATCTTTTTCAATTATCATAGGCCCAGTCATAGGTTTTCCTTCAGAACCCATTGCTGTGGACCACTTACACAGAACCTTGTTCAGTTGCAATAATTTAGCCTATTTCAGTGTCTGGTCTCAAGAACGTCCCTATAACCCAAGATAAAGTGACAGGTTCAGTATGTACACTAAAAGTTACAGACACTGACCTTCAGGTCTCGGGACCTACAATCCTGAAGTGCCAAATTTATCAGCAGTATGGGATAAAGGAATTCTGCTGTACATTCTCACCACTTCTGGTAACACCCTTATCCCTATATTTTATTTATCATATCTTTCACACCGTGCATTAACTTTTACGTCACGAGAGAAAGTTTTATTCATAAATGCATTTTCATAGAACATTAGTACTGTTAATTTTGGGAATAAATATGCCTATGCATATGAAATGGGGCTTTATCTGAAAAATATGTGGCATGAGTCAACTCCACAGTCATGAATTGAATGTAGAAACCAGTTTAAAAGATATATTTCTGGCAATTTTGGTCATGTGATCCAAAGCGTGAACTACGGTCTTTTAAGGCTGAAGATTAAGGTGTGCCTTCACCTCACTTGCTGATGATCTGGGAATGCCAGTCTTGTGTGGAATGTGTCATTGCCTTTTGTGGTGAATGTTCTAGACTTTTCCCAATTTTCTGTACTTTCTCCTCAGTAAGCACATATTTCCTAACAGCTTTCTTGTCCAGCCATGACCCAGAAAAATTTTCAGTGAAATTTTTTCTGGCATTTTGTAACAGAACTATTATTCAAACAAAGTTTTCAACAGTATGTTTGTCTCTATCCACATATATCATAACCACCATACCTAGTATGCAGGATGACACTATTTCATCATTGTTTCTTCACAAACAGCCAAAACTGAGCATACACCCATGGGTGCATGAATGTTTTTGGTGTTCAGGCTCAACCATATATAATCTGGTGTAGGCTTGTATTCGGAAAGTTATGGAAGCCTTATAATCTCCAAGAAGGTGCACAATACAAATTGGGTCAGAACAGCTTATCTTTATTTGGGGAATCTGTTTGGCATGTAACTACTTTTTCCATCAGTCCCAGACAGTGTATTTACCACCACTCAAGTAGTTGGGATTCAGTTTAGCCTACCAACATACATGGCTTTCACTGATTTTGAGAAGGACTCTGATTAAAAGTCATAAGAAAATGCTGTTTGATCTGTAGGATCAACATTGTCTTCTTAAAGTTCAGTAAATGTGTTAAGAGAAATTTATTAGAACAGATATAATTATATGCCTGGGCTACAGCAAATTCTAAAACTCATACCTGGACATTATGATTTGTGTCCATGATATTTTATCAGAATAAACTTTTAAGAATATGGAAATTGAAGTCAACGCAGAAATTAAGTTAGGTGGAAAACAGTTCATAATCTTTTGTGCTATTTACTACCATTCAACAATAGGAGAAGATTTGTTGAAGTTATTTTTATCCCACATAATCTTACTGAACCCTTTAATATGAAAATTCTGATAGCAAAAATCATGGCACTTAATGAGAAATATCAAGTTCCATGCAAAATTGAATTATGCAGCAGATTTCTTATTTTAACTGCTTGATGGAAATATTAAAATACTTAGTCTGAAGCAACATTGAAGGAAAAGGAGACACATTTAAAATGTTATAAAGTGATAGTAGTTTCCACACTTACAGTTGTGAAACATGGGTTAAGAAGCCTTGGAATGTCAGCAAAATTCAACTGGCAGAAATTAAATTATTGAGATGTATTAGTTTCTGTCAGATTCAACAAATGAAAACATGTTTGTGTGAAAGAACCTAAATATCCATTCAGCACATAGAAGCAGCATATAATTATAGTGAAGAATGGTTCATTTGAACAGACTGTGTAGCAACAAACACCCAAAATTCATAACTTTCATACAAACCAGGACATAAATATGTATGGAGATTATGCTAGAGTCTAATCCATGTGTGACAGAAGAAGAGTTTATCCATATCTTAGATACAGAGGCTGTATAACTACTAGAAATGTAGTTTGCCTAAATATTAGAAGCCTCAGAGCCATAATAGTAACATTTAAAATTCATTTCCTTTCTCTGTGAAAACTAAATGTTGCTATTACAAACACCTACTGGTTAATGCTGTGTAAGGAAATTATCTCTTTTTATTCTTAAATTCACATTAGATATGTAAATTGTACAGTGTTGAAAAAAAGCAAAGCTTTTCTATGAAGGGTTAATGTGGTCATCCCAATTTTAAATTAGCCTTGACCAAAATGTAAAAATGTTAGGTTCAGTCTAATTTAAGGGCTGTGAAATGCCACTGGAACTCCTATTGTGATGTGCAGTTTCTGTCATGATAATTCAGCTAATCAGAGCCACACCCTTGTCATTATATACCCCACCTGTGTTCCATAGCATTCTAAAGACACCTATTACTTTACACACACACACACACACACACACACACCAACACACTCAGTACAGTACTCCACTACCTTCCATAGGGTACAGATGCATCTTATAATTTATACAAATTATTCTCCAGAGTACACATTCTTATTTGTGTTAAAAACAGAGTACATCTATAAATAATCCAAGAATAACTTCCAGGTAAATACTTTACAACAGCTCTTGATATGACCTCTTCAGGAGTATCTTTTATATCTCCATATTTGAAAAACAGGCAGATTAAATCTAAATTTTAATAACTGATTGTTGTTTTATACAGCTGTACAGATTACAATTGTAGTAATAATTCATGTCCTTTAAATAGAGCTGTTTATGGTTTTGACAAGCATTACATCAGGCACCTACATGAAATTATGTAAAATCTTATTTTCATTGTAAAGAGTGAGATCTCATTTTATTATTAATTTCTTGTAATTAGTTTTCTCAAAGTGCTTTATGTTATGATACCTGATGATGGCCTTATTTAGGCTGAAATATGTTGTGACTTGTCAGTAAAAACTGACAATATTTATGTTGTGATGAACGGCTTGTATGCTGTGTTGTAACGCATTATATGATGGGTGACAGTTCTGCAGTGTTCTGCTTAGGAAAGACTTCTTATTCACCTGAAGTGGTTTGGACTTGAGAGTGCACATGTGTGATGGTAGGTTTATGTTTTATATTTTCTTCCAGGTGTTTGCGGGTGAATCCAAAGGGTCTGGATGAAGAAAGCAAAGACTACCTCTCATTGTACCTGCTTCTAGTCTCCTGTAACAAGTCAGAAGTCAGGGCCAAGTTCAAATTTTCAATACTTAATGCCAAAAGAGAAGAGACCAAAGCAATGGGTAAGGGTATATAATAATAATCTACTACTTGTTGATTTTCTACTAGTGCTGACCTTTTCAGTCATTATTGTTGTGTTGACCTTAACCTTATGTGACTCTCACACAGCATATGTAAATCTGGAACAGTACACTGTGTACATGTAATTGTGTCCCTGACCATGACAGCTGTTGTGGGAGTGTTATTGCTTAGGAAGCCTTGTATCCAACATTAATTTAAAGTCTGTTTTTCCCCTGCAATTTGTCTTGCCTTAGTTCATAGAAGAGTTTAGAAGTGGTCACCTCCAGCTTGTCAGCAGGCATTACACCTCATGAAAGTATTTCTAGGCACACAGCAGTGTTCTTGTCAATAAATAGTAGCAATTTTTCTTTGACTGTTAACTTTCAGTTCATGCAAAGACTGTGGATTGTTTGTGTAAGATCTTTCACTGTCCTCCATAAAAGTAACTGTGCTAATTCAGATCTGGAGGTTTAAAATGCCATAATTTTTTAAGGAATGACGTCACAACTGTACACAGTGGTAGGAAAATATTGTCTCTTTGAAAAACACAGGCCCTGTGATTTTGCGCACCCTCAGTACATACCATACCCCAACTTTGAGTCATACAGTTGAACATCATGAACTGCATGGGGATTTTCAGAACACCAGTATCTGTTAGTGTGTCCGTTATCATTCCTACTTAACATAAGCCATTGGTTACCATTTTCTGAAATCACCTACAGTGCCAGCTTCCTGCTTACCAGTCTTGAGGAAACAGTTGTACAGTTGAAGTTGTACATGTTTAATTTTATGTGGGCATAGTTTTGAAAGTTTTGTAGTCATGTGAGATGAGGATTTTGGCACTTCACATTGAGCAGCAAACAGGTGCAAAGACTTTCTGGGGCTTATTTATGGGCCAATGTCATATCCATTTTCTCTTCATTTAAAACATGAATTTTCATATAGTCCTCTTTGTTCAGCGCTGAACTTATCTTTCAGAATTTTTCCACTGTTTTGTATATTTTCTTTACATGGGACTGTTGACATGAGATTTTTTTTTTAGTAAAATATTTGGCACAGTCTTTTTTTACATGGTGTATAATATGCAGAAGCATTGCACATGAATATTGTTCAACAGAATACATTTTACACATGCAATGAGAACATCTGAGGTTCACGTGTAATAATAGTATGTACTGTGGAGTAATAAAATGTAAAATGCTTGTTCCTGCTTCTCAGTTATGAGTTGCAAAAATACAGCCACGTTGTCTGCAAATAGGCCCACACATACTGAGCTATATTTACCTATGCGAAGGGAAATGATTAGATGTGCTCTCTGTATAATTAAACACCTGGTTGGGATTGGTGAGGTAACATGGATCTTCATGTAATGGAATAATTGAAAACATCACTATAATATGCGGATCATTAGTGTCACTCATTTTACTTTCACTAAGTGCAAAAACAAATGTTCAAAAAATTATAATTGGAGTGTAGCAAATGATAGAAATTTATAAAGACAGTAACAAACCCAGCCATTTACATACACGTTCATTTAGAAGCTTTGAAATAATCCATTATGTCCGCATTGAATCAGGCCCAGTATTTCTTAACAGAAAGGAGTATCAGGCAGTGTTAGTTATTATTTACATGGATAAAATTGTAGGTAAATTCAAATTCAACTGTAAAGGGAATTCAGCCAGTGGGATGCATTTTCCAGCATGTAAATTGTTATGAAACGCATATTTGTAAGACGTAATGCAAAATAATCATGAGTGTAGTTTACATTAGGTTTTTATGCCGATGCATGTAACAAGTTGCCCAAGAAGCAGCTAAGCTGGATAGGATTCTGGATAGGAGACTGTACCACAAACACCTCAAGAGCCCGAAATTGTTTACACCTAATCCAGCGAGTTTTATGTAGTGGTGACACCAAAGGTAGAAGGTATCCACTTTGCATCTTGGCATATCATATTTCATGGTTTTATGCAGTTTCTTCAGGTAAATTCTGGAGCACCATTTTGAAATAAGCAGCACACATTTCCCTCCAAACCATTACCTGTCACTATTTCTGTTTGTCATAATTCTCTTATCCAATTCAATGCTGTATAGGCTACAGTCACTGCAATTCAAACTGTGTCAGTGAATAACCCAAGAAAAATAGTTGTGTGTAGCTTTGACTCTACTAGGCATATTTCATCCCTCAGTTTCTGTTATGTGAATCTTTTACTGGCATGTGCTCCACAGACTGTTTAATTTCCACATAAGTTATGAGCTCTGTACCACAACTACCTTTAAAATTTTATAATTTTCTACAGACTATGTGCACATACACACACACACACACGCATATATGCACACACACTTCTTTTTG
>Ga0209755_10005565_pt1 | contig 14278 bp, 16 predicted proteins | sample TergutCo191P1_FD_187301 | JGI IMG/M metagenome (GOLD analysis project Ga0209755, IMG submission 187301) | Cornitermes sp. P1 segment gut microbial communities from Petit-Saut dam, French Guiana - Co191P1 (SPAdes) (version 2) | ecosystem: Host-associated > Arthropoda: Insects > Digestive system... | reverse complement strand
AATAAAATATATCACTGTTAAAAGTACATTATGTTTAGCTTAAGTTCACTAACGTGTAATAGCCTGTTATACAGGGTGTCTGTTTTAAAGCAGAACCCATTCATAGAATCAATAGACCTGCTCATAGAATCTGGATTAAACGTCTGTCTTATATATTATAACTTATTGTATGTCAAAGTAGGTGTTGGAAATGACCTCCTTCTCCTCTGAGACATGCTTGGCACCTGTTGAACTTGTTATTTTAAACTGAAATCCTTGGTCAAAATAGACAACACTGCACACCAGATCATCCTTTGTGTTTGTAGAAATAGTTACGTGGCACTGGATTGGATGAACAAGCAGGCCATAAAGGATGACCATGTATTTGTTCTCCAAAAATGTTGCAGTAAGGTGGCCATTGAGTTACTGGGTTAATGGGTAACTGTGTCTTGTCAGAAGAACCCATACTTATTCTCAACATCACTTAAAGAATATGGTGCAAGAATTTGTGTACCTTAACCATCTGAATTTATTATATCCAAAAAAAAAGATGGGTGCAGCTATTCTTGTCACTAAGCGCACACCAAACTGTCTTTTGTTGTCAGGTAGCAGTACCTCATTATTAGTCTGGAATGATCGACTGGCTACTCAGTATTCATTCAGTCTCAGTACCACCCTGTCATGATATTGCCATTTAATGGAGTTGTATTTGTTGGGTTGCATATCATTATTCCACTTGTGAACAGATGAACCGATCTGTTCAAGCACAAAAACGTATTCCATGTTTATATTTTGCTGACAGTGTAATTGAACTTCTCTGTGTTGATGTACAGGGCTTCTACAAATGAGCTGGATGTTTTTTTTTTTTTTCAAGTTTTCAAGTGAGACATCCCATTTTGTTGAATATAAGCTAAAATATATATAATATAGTCATACACAAGTTTATATTTTGTTAGATTATATTAGATTATAATTGCAGCTACATGTTTTGGCCCAATTGTAGGACCATCTTCAGACTGATCTTTGAACAGGTGGAGTGTACAGTTGATATTGCTTTCAATTAATGAGATCTCATATTACAAGAATTGGTTAAAATAGTTGTGGTATGCCATATAAAAGACTTGAAATTAAAATTCAAATGTGGTACTTTATAAAATAAACATTAAAATAGATAAAGTAAATTTGATGGGGTGTACAGGGTATACAGTTTTAGGTTCAGCTTTAGGTTTTAAGGTATACAGTGTTTGGGATTCTTTCGTACTAAAATATGGTGGTGAAGTTTTTCTTGAAAGATGAGGTATCTTCTGTATGATCAATATTAGCTTGCTGGAGAAGTGTTGGTATTCAATTAGAAGTAGTTTGGGGTTATATGTGTCTGTGCCTGTGTAATGGATGTTATATTTAAGGTTAATGAAAGTGGTTAGTCAGGTTATATTATGTTTTTGTTTTTATAAGTGAACAGTGGTACTTACGTTAATGTTCCTGTAGGAAAAGAAGGTAATGATTTGTATTCATATAGAATTTCACGTTTTTGTGTCTAGGTGAAGGCAAAATTCCCCTTGTAGGGTATAATGTATGCCTGGTGGTGAAAGTATTTTGACCATAGTGGGCAGCACGTGTTTAAGAGATGTTTTATTGTTAAATAAAGTTTGTCTGTATAAGATTTATTTAGTGTGAAGTAAGTGAAATTTCATACTTACATTTCAGAACTTTGCTTGGTCAGTGTATATTATTGTAGCATGGATGATCATGCTGAGGTGCTTCTTATTGTAATTTCCATGTTAATGAACTATTTTGCTAGATATTTGTACAGGAGTAACAAAGTGAATTGCTTGTGATGTGGTCAAATTTAGGATGATTGTGTATACTGGAATGTTTAACTGTCTCTCCTCATGTGTTCTGTTACATAAACTGGTGGTATATTGATTGGTTGAAGGGGGTTAGCTGACCTGGATGTGTTTATGGATGCATTTTGTGTAATTAAATAATATACAAAAACAAAAGCAAGGTTTATAGAAGCAGTATTTGAGTTCAGTGTGACTCCTGCAGGTATTTCCCACCATGTCCAATTAATATTCAAACTCATCCCTTAACACCACTGACAATGTTACAAATTTAACCGTAAATTCATTTTTGTAGTACATGAGGTATCTTTATCAGTGGATGCTGCAGTATGCTGGAGATTGTTAGCATAGGTGGGATGTAATTTTTGTGTTTTTATTATGGCCCCAAAGAAGAAGTCTGTGTGTGCTGGATCAGGAAATCTTGAGACATGCCTTAGGATTTAGGTGCTCTGTCCATGTCTGGGCAGTTTCTCATTCTAAAATTCTGTTAGAGCAGCACAGTTGTATAGTATTGGGCCTTTTCATTGAAAAATTAATTATGCTTTGAAATGATCATCATGGTTGGGTATTAATAAGCTTTTAATGGTATTTACTGCTTTAGTTTCTTGGGCTGCATAGTTTTGCTGCACAAACCTGCACCACTGTATTGTTGCTTACCCTCAAACTGCCAGTACTCCTCTATGTGCACAAACATCCTGCTCCTAGGAACTATTTATCCCATGCTTGAATTATATTTCTGTCTGGTGTTTTTTTTAATTAAACTTATTTCTAAAAGCACATTGCACAGATTGTACAATTTTCTCTTAATAAACTCTGGAACACATTACAAATTGTAGATGTGGGTAAGCAGTTTGGACAAGTTTTGTTTTGAGCCTTATGTAGTGATGAACAAAACGAAAGCTCTCGCAGAAGTACTTCCACATCACATTGCATATTGTGTAAATTCACATTCACATGCAAGGAGGGAGAGTCCTATGGAGGGAGCCTTGCAGTGCCAGTATAATGAAATATTACCTGTTTTTAAACATGACAAAGTTTTAAAATCAAGAGTTACAGAACCCATATTTATGCACACCTTTTGGTTTTTTACATGTAACACACCCTTACAATGGTGATTTGTATGTCAGAAACATTCTGTGTATTTTTGTTTTGCACTTGTTTTTGATATATTTTGGACACTTGCCCCTTTAGATCTGTGGGATTCTCAGCTTGTTTTTAAAGAAACTGCTATAGGGGGTGTGTTGAAATATATACCTATATTTGTTGTCTTGATAAGACTAGAAAAGTTTTACTCATTTCCTGGATTTTTCAGACGATTTGTTCAGATTTATTTGCAGCATTCAAAATAAGTAAAGGTTGTACCTTTCACATCAGTTGCATCAAAACCTACCATTGTGTGGTAATCTGGACCTCATAAAACTTCAAACAGAAGGTACTCTTTGGCAAATTATATTTTTCCTTAAGGTAGAAAGAAAAATGAACATTAGAAATTCCTGGATTTGAATTCAGTTTGAATGGAGAAATATGCTGGAAGTAATTGCTGCAGGATTTAGTTTTCTGGTGTGGTAATAGTATTACTACAAATGTCTAAACTGACGAGACTGCAAGAGGAAGGAAGGTTGCTTGAGTGGATAGAACGGAGGTACTATATTTCTGTAAGAGTTGTAAATGCCCCAGTAGGTGAAATAAATTTCTTGAAATTCTGAAATCAAATTGTATCATTTGTACAGACTAGGAAATCATTCATTTAAGTGAACTTGACTTTTATGTATCATAAACTATGCACTGACAGACTTCAAAACTGTGTTTCTTAAGTGAAGATATATTTATAGTTAAGGAAACTGTCAGTTTGATTAATATTATTACCATATGGATTTCTGCTATTTAAACTTTTTTGATTGCTAATTTAACCAATTTATTCACCTAATTAACAGTTCGTGTTGTTTTACAGTCTGGCTGGATGCAAGAACAACATTGACGGTGGATGCAATTCTGGAAACCATACCCAACAGAAGTCTGAATTATTTGAAGCCCTTGTGTGGATTACCAATCAGTCCATATTTCAGTGCTCTGAAGTTGCACTGGCTTATGGAAAATGTTCCCAGGGTTCGACAGGCAATAGATGAGAAGCGTTGCTGCTTTGGCACTATAGACTCATGGCTTATTTGGGTATGATGCCATTAATTTTACAAAGCATGTTTAAATGATTTAATTATAGGAACAAAGCTGTTAAGAATTAAGTATGGGGTGTTCCATGACTACTTGGCCAGACTTAGGACCATTTTTTTAGAGGTCATAGGAGCCACAAGATGTCTATAAACCACAGGTTGCTTTTACCCTATAATTTGGTTAAACAGTAGTGTATTTTAGCATTGAGTAGGGGTAGTTAAACTTCATTGGTATCATTGTAACATTTTTGTGTGCATAAAGTTGTTTCAGGGACCATATTGTGACTGCCTGCATGTCGCCAGTTGTCACTTGATTCATTCTTCCCACCGAACTTTTTCATTTTTTATGCCAGCAGCAGCTACATTTCTGCACTCCACAAGCTGCTGCCTTCTTTCTGGCTTAAGACAGGTGACCAAGCCTGCCATGCCACCAGTCTACCTTTCCCTGTCTAGCTTCCTTGCTAATTCTTAATCAAGTACATACTTCGTGACTTTGAGCTTTTAGGCTTTTGTAGCAGTGTGGATGAATTGTTTGTTCTTGTGGCATATGACACTATATCACCGGGTATTTGGTTCTTGATGTCTTACTACCACACTGTTGTCTTGAAATATTGGCACCAAACACCCAGTGATACAGCATTATGTCCCAAAAGAATGGGTACCTATCTTTGTAATCTTAGCCAAAATGTGGAGGTGCTCCACCATACTGTATCTATATTTGTCTTCTTGATGCAAGAGGTACGTCCTATGATAAAGTGGTACTTCTTTGTTAGCAAAATTCCTGTAATAAGCACTGTTATGTTTTTCTCAGTAAGAGTGGTTCAAGTAGGTAGTTTCTTAGAATTCCACACCATGTGTCCAGAAATCTCTGTTGAAAATTATCTTTTTTGTAGTTCATGTGGATTTAACTGCACCCAAGATTGAGCTTTTTGTAAGTTAATAAATGTCACATATTGCTTTAGCCTCATTTGTCAAGAGTGTGCTAGACAACACTGAACTCAGTTGGGTTACAGTTCAGCTATCTCAGTAAGGTGTGCAATTGACCTATGGCTTGTAGTATGTGCTTTGGTCTGAATGACTTACAGAACCTGCTTTGGATATTAAGCCAACTTGTCTTGGAACAGTCTGTGCATATTTATTTGCTTCAGCTTTTTAACTTTTGCCTAGAATGCCATGCTTCTTCATCATGTATTATTTCTGGGGTCTGAAATTTGATCAGCTTTTCCATCCTATTATTGATGAGGCTTTCAGGATAGTACTTGCCAGGCACAAATTTTTCATTTTTAGGCGCATTTGCGGAATTATGAAAGCGACTATTAGCTTTGTTATGTCTGTGTGTCCATCTGTCCATCCACGTGGAAAAGTTTGATTCCCACTGGATGGACTTTCATGAAATTTGATATATGAGTATTTTTCGAAAATCTGTCGAGAAAATTTAAGTTTCATTAAAATCTGACAAGAATAATGGGTACTTTACGTGAAGATGTATGTACATTTATGATATCTTGCTTAATTCTTGTTGGAATGAGAAATGGTTCAGACATAATTTGTAGAGAAAGTCAAAAGACACATTCCATGCTCAGTAACTTTTTTCTGAAAATTGTGCTGTTTATGAGATAATGTGGAAAAATATGGTAGAGCCAGACAGGCCACAGATGGCGGTATGGTGTATGCACTTTGCATGCTGGATATCTAAGGCTACAGATACACACTCAGAATATGCAATACTTATTGCTTGTCCACAGCAACAATGGTTACATGAATGTACCTCAGTGTCTTGTTTGTATCTACATTGCCTCTCTTGTTTCATCCTGCTACTATACCTACATTTTTTTTCATGTACTAGCTACAGACCATCTGGTAGAGTCCCAGAACAGCCATATAGAAGAGTCAGTTAACAGCTGTCAGCTACCAGAATTTCCATCTGTCCCTCTAAAATCCTTGCAGTTTTTTTAATGTTTCAGAGTTTACCTAATATGCAGTGTGTTTTGTGAAATGTGAAATAAGAAAACTGATTCTTCATGCCATTCATTTCGCCATTCTCTTAAGTGTTTTCTCCCTGTCACTAGAATTTTCAATGGCAGGCCGGTTGGAACAGCTTAGATTGTGTTGGCTGAATGCATGTATACATGTCACACTATACCTTTTCAAGAAGAGAAATATGTATCTAAGCAGAACCTAATGAAAATTGAGAGGCTGTTCTTTTTATTCCAGAATTTAACAGGTGGTAAAGATGGTGGTATACATATCACAGATGTAACAAATGCCTCCAGAACAATGCTAATGAATATTGAAACTCTTCAGTGGGACCCATTACTGTGCAGGTGAGTGAATCATGGGAAAGTCTTATTTCCAGAGAATGTTTCTCTATGCAGTGTGTATGTATGTAGAGAAGTACAGCGTACAGTGGTTATTGGTTAGTATATTCCTTTTATAAAGATACATTATTTTGCTTCCAGGCTTCAGAATCTGTAATTTGAAACTTTATGTTATGCAGAAAAGAGTGGTGATAGCTATGTAGCAATTGCTTGTCTGTGTAACCCAGCCTCAATAATAATGGATATCCTTTGCAGGAAATTCTTGTAACAATTCCTTTGCAAGACTAAAATTTTCTGTTGTTAATTTAATTGGCCTGTAATACAGCTGTAAAGGTGTCTCACTGGTGATCTAGGAATTATTCTTGATTTTAACCTCTCCTATGTCAAAAATTTACAGATATTTCTAAATTCGGTTTTTCTGTTAAACAAATGTGCTTTTTTGTTCATATCAGTCCTGTGATGTAGGATTTCTCACAGGAACTGTAATAAGAGCAGTCTGACCCTGCATTACTGGCACTGGTGCACTCTAGAGTCTTGAATTTTTCACGTGCTGCTCGCCTTGGTGCATCCTTTGGTCATGAATGTATTTAAGGGTTCTATAAATTTAAAATTGCTCTGTCCTGGGGAATGGTTGGAATTTAAATCCCAACCTTACCGAAGGCCTAAATTAATGGTAGATGTCAGAAGAGATACATGAGGGAAAAACTCAAGTGTGGAATATATTGTACATGATATCTGAAGGATTAAACTAGAAGTAGTGTTGAGGCTGGCAGCAAATTATTCAAGTTTCTGTCATGCTCTTTCTTCATCAGCGTGTCACTGTTGCCATTTATTACTCCATAGGTTTTTCAAAATTCCAATGGATTTGCTGCCCAAAATACGGAGCTCCTCTGAGGTGTATGGCTTTGTTGCTGATGGGGTTCTGAAAGGAGTTCCCATCTCAGGAGTAAGTAAATAATTGGTGTTCATTTAATATAAATTGATGTATAAATTTAAAATAAGGCTTATCACTACTTCATACTTCTATTACTAGTACTGATACCATCAACCCACCCCTACATCCACTGGCAGTCCTGCTGCTGCCGCCGCTGCCACCACCACCACCAACACCGCTGCTACTTTATCATCATCACCACCACCACCACCATCATCATAATTATCATAATCATCATAACTTGTTATCACCTTTATGCAGGATATTTACAGTTATATAACTGAAAAAAACGGTTGTTCTGTATTTACAATTTGTGCAACATGTAATGTTATTTTGCCCTTTAAATATGTTTGTACTTTTAAATTAGCACTTCCCATAGTATGTGTGCAATGCTCAATATGGTTGTTTTTTGTAGATTTATTGTTGTTGTTGTGGTTGTTGTTGTTATTGTCATTATTAGTAGAATGTAGTTTGCTTCACTGCCCACAGTGTTTAGGTGACCAGCAGTCAGCATTACTTGGACAGATGTGTTTTAAACAAGGACAAGCTAAGAGCACCTATGGAACTGGCTGTTTTTTGCTGTATAACACTGGGACAGCTGTAAGTTTGTCAGTATTGTTTATTCATGGCTATGTTGTTATTTTATTGTTGATCATCTTTAGTTTGGATTATGACACTGTGTCTTTGTGCACGTGTATCCAGAACATTGTAAAGAATGCACCAATATAAAGTTCATCTGATATTGCCAGCATAATGCATTTTTATGTAGCAGGAACAAAATTCATACTGTCCAATATATTAACTTTTTTTATAATCTCTGATAATGTCTTGGTGTAAGGGGGAGTGTATAAAAACAAAATGTGAAAGTGTACCACGGTTGATACAGGTTTGATGCTAGGACTTGTGACTGTTCCTGAAATTTATGGTGGAGAAAAAAACGTGTATAGACTAGAAGCTACGTTCTGTATACGTCTTTTTTCATCCAGGAATCACAGAGCATATTCATGTTGTTTAGTATGAAAGTATCAGCGCTGTGTTGTTGTTAATGAAATATGTAATTGCAGAGAGTTGACTCAACGCATGGTTTGGTGACAACAGTGGCCTACCAACTGGGAAAGAAAGCAGCTCCTGTATATGCTTTGGAGGGCTCAGTGGCTGTAGCTGGTGCAGCCCTCAGCTGGTTGAAAGACAACATAAACCTGTTGCAGAATGCATCAGAAATTGAACCTATAGCCACCCAAGTTGGAAGTAATGGAGATGTGTACTTTGTTCCAGCATTCTCTGGTCTTTATGCACCTTATTGGCAACAGGATGCACGAGGGTGAGCAAAAATAAATTTTGAATGGCATATATTATGAAGAAATACAGTTACAAGTAATAATGTTGACAGACTAATGTGGTCAGATAAAGTATTTGCAGTAGCTGGCTAAAGAAGTGAGAGTAGTGACTTAAACAAAGGCCCACAGCGGCAAACGTGAGTAATGACACCAAGTAAATTGTTATCTGCATTAGCTTTATCAATAAAGAGATACATATTTGTGCATGTGTTTCATCATCACTGACGACATGCGTGGAACTGAGTCTGTCTTTTAAAACCAACATTCAATCTGGTAGTCTAAAATTCTACACACTGTCTGAAGACAGAAGTCTGCCATTTATTGGTCTCTCTGCAGGTTTCTTGACCAAATTTTGTATGCATTTCTCTTCTCCTCTATGTATGTTGCATGCTGTGCCATTATGACCTTCCTTACAATAAGTGGTAAAGGTTACAATTGATGGCGTTTCCCATTATGCAACCTTTTCAGCTACCTTGTTACTTCCTCTTTCCAGCACCCTCTTCCTACATGCCATTAATTTACTCTCTTCCCTTACTCTGAGTGACCACATTTCACAGCCACATAACACAACAAATAACACTGTAAGTTTGCATATTTTAAGCCCTAAATCTTTAAATATGTAGGTTATTTGGAAAGTAGGTACCATCGGCACATATCTCTCATGCATCCTCGAGACTGTCACTTTGGGCATGTGCAGTGACTTCCTCTATCAATTGAGAAGCCACAGACGCCATTTCATGAAATTCATGTTATGTTTATGTTTGTTCCTGTGCGTTAAACATGTTTATGACAATTGAAGGGGCTGCCGACTGTGAAATATGGTCTGTAATTCATTTTTTGAACGCTAGGAATGTGCTACCAAGTGAGATTCATCACCAAATCTGTCAAGTGTATGGTGACAATGCGATGAGTGATGGAATGGTTAGGAAATGGGTTTGGATGTTCAATGAAGGATGAGAGAACGTGCACGATGGGTGTCCATCTTTGGTGGATGATGATTTGTTGCGTAAATTCAACAAAAGAGTGCGTGATGACAGACGTTTCACAATTTCTGATCTGTCCCTGCACTTTCCTCAGATTTCAAGGACTCTATGACATTATCAGTAGTGGGTAACATCGCAGGCACAGGCATTCAATGAGGAGGGTATACAAAAACTTGTGCCCCGCTACGATAAGTGCCTCAATAATGGCGGCGAATATTTCGAAAAATAGTTTGAAGAATGTGGAATCTGATGATATTAAAATTTTATGTGAAACCTTACTTGATTTTTTTTTTTACAGCGAAACGGTACTTACTTTCTGAATAAGCCTCATAGTAACTGAGAAGATTCTAAACTGAATGGCAGCAGACATACTGAAAATCGAATATCCATTTAATTTTCTCATGAGTGCTGATTTGATTTGTTATTGTCATTCCCAAATCTGATTGTAACCTTTTTAAATGATTGATAGGTGATCTATGTTGTAATTTTTGTATTCTAACAAGACATCACCTATACTTAGTTTTTTTGTCTTTTTGCTTATAGACCATTCCTTTTATTCATAGGTGACAGACATTCTGTGATTTTCCTTAGGAAACATTACCATACATAACAGACTGGAAATTTCTCCTGGACATTTATTAGTGGTTTATTCTAAAACAAGTTGAAAAGCAGTTGCAGTGAGGTATCATGTTGTTTTGGACCATTTTGAATAGCAAATACATCTTACAGTGTTTGCTTGAATGATTTATACAGAGTATGCAGTTTGGTTATGTCCCTTAGTATGGCAGCTTGATCACATAGGAAGCATAAATTCACCAGGAATTCAAAATATTTTGAGGCTGTTATATGACATAAAGTAAGTTGAACTGCAAGTGAAAGAGAACTTTAAAATTTGTGGCAAATAAACATTTCCTATGCGATATAGTTCCTTTGGCAGCAGATGTGCTGAGTAACATAATAGAACGTACACACTGTGCTGTAGGTTTTGTATACTAAATTCGCAGGGGCTGTTGCACATTATTTCTAGTATAACTGTATCATACATAAGCTTTCGTAAAGTCTAAATAACTGATGTGTTTTCCCATTATTCTTAAATTTTTTGTCCATGATCTGATGAATTAGGTTATTTGATCAGTCTCACTCCTTGGACAATATGCTTGCTATATTCCTTCCATTGGCTCCCCTGCAGAGTGTAAATATTCCTCCTTGTAGGAGACATCTGTTTGCATTTGCATTCATGGTAGTAATTCACATTTCTCATAGTGTTTCTGGGCCCTTGCTCTTCCTTCCCTACTAATTATTGTGCACAGTTTTATTAGAAGTTAGAGTTAATAGTAAAGTTGTTGCTTTGCAAACCTTGAAAGTATACAGGGAATGAAAGTATATCTGTACTCATTCTTAACTTTGGCACTAAATGGGGTTGATTGCTCAGCTTCACACTTCGGCCACACTTTATTCGTAGGGAAAGAACTTAAGGTTCCTATTGAATAGGCTGGGTGGTCCCCCAGGCTGATTTGGATGTTTTGAAGAAGAGAGAAATCAGAAGTCATTGTGTAGCTAATGGTTATATTCTGCTGTTAACAGTGTTATCTGTGGTATCACAGATGAAACAACAAAAGGCCACATTATCCGGGCTGCTCTTGAAGCAGTGTGTTTCCAAATACGGGACATCCTGGAAGCCATGAGTAAGGACTGTGGTTTACAGCTTACCAGATTGCAAGTGGATGGTGGCATGACTGCTAACAATTTACTTATGCAATCACAGGCTGACTTGGTTGGCATTCCTGTCAGTAAGTGTTGTTTTGGTTTAATTATTATGTACATCACATCATTGACTGTTTTGCTTGCTGCTTTAAAGCACTGTTACTGGTACATTGCTATCATGCAGTACTGATCATAACATGGCTCCATTTTCAAACCCAGAAACCTGTGGCTGGCATAGATGTTTTGAATGGATTTTATTTCATTGCATTCTCTTATTATATGTAGCATGAAAATAAGTTCATGAAATATAAAATTTATTATGAAGATCCTTTTTTGTTTGCAATTATGTAAGCTTGGCACAATCAGATTACCCTGTTGCGATCTAGATTATTGTTTACCTTCTTTGTGCACAGAATGTGTTTGGCCAAAAAGTGTTCATGTAACACCATACAGTATTGGAAGTCTTTGGGTATAGCCCATGTTTAAAAAATGGGTGCTTTGTCAACAATGATGCTGTGATGTGGTTCACATTCTATGCTTAAAAATATTCACGCTAAAATTCTGTTAGACAAACGGTTTATTTTGGAACAAGGTGAACAAGTTTATAGTAGACATTTTATCTTCATGCGTTGTTCATTTCGATGGACTGATGTGGATCAAAATCAGATTTGTTTCACAATTTTAGTGTTGGCCTCCAGTAGCAAAATTTATCACATTGTATGGGCACGTTGTTTCTTGTGCAGAGATAGGTGGGCGGATAGAATCAGTTTTATTGCAAATATAAGAAGAAATTGATATAACACAGGAGAGAGCAGTTTTGGTACTGTACCAAAAGAAAATTAAGGCTTTTATACAGACGCTGTGATAACTGATAAAAATATGTTACAGATGTACACAGGGTGATTCATGAGTTGTGGACATAACTGTAGAAGATTCCTAGGTCTTTTTGAGCCAAAAACTTCATATAAATATGTGTCTTGATTTTGAACAGTTACAAAGTTAGGACTGCTTCAAATTAGAAAAAAAGTTATGAATTATTGCAAGGATACTGAAAAAACAATAAACAGACACATTACCTGATAAATTTAATGCCTAAATTTAACATCATGAAATTTTCTTTACTTAGTTTACTCTTACCTTTGCTGAAAGCAGGTTTTTGAAAATCAGATCCTCAGCCACTACACACCTTGCTGCTCAGTTCTGAATGCATGTATTGTTTCTTGCATCTTCCATTCACTGTTCCTGAAGGTCGCATAGCATTTAGTAGACTCCATGAGTTGTATGTGCGGTTCATATGAGCGTGTTTATAAGAATTTAAAAAAAAGCCCATAGCACTGTAACCATTGAGAATAGGACCTGTATTGATAGGAACTTTTTTGAACACAAAAATCTGGGAAATAATCTGCTGCAGTTATGTCCATAACTCATGAATCACCATGTATTAACCAAATACTGGGAGTGATTACAGGTTTTCTGGCTTTCATGGTGGGTGTTACTCAAATGGTGGTCTTCTGGGTAGATTCTGACCTTTTTCAGGAACATGCTACATCCATCTCAGGGTGACTGGGTTAGTTGCAAGTGGATACTGAAGTGTTTTGGAGGTGGAAATGTGTTGATCATATAGGCAGCTTTGCAAGAATTGTGACCAGTCAGAAAAGTTTGAAAGGTTGGAAGGGATAGATCATGTACTGAGTGAGTAGGACATGAGAGTTCACCATTCACTTCCTATCAGCTTCAGCCCAGAGAGAAACATACATATACATGTCACACCCAGAGAAGTGTCCTTTGTTAACCTGGTTTGTCTCATTTAGGACCCACAAAACATTGGATTCAAGTTGTAACTCTACATAGTACAATAAACCCAGAAGACTGTCATTGGGAGTAGTATCAGAAAGCCAATTTTTCATGTGTGGTGTGACATTTGGTTTACAGTGTTTCTAGTTCATTTTGGGGGAAGGGAAGGCACATCAGTGTCCTGTTAAGACTATTATTGTTGTAGCTAGCATGTTACTCATTTTGAATTTGAATACCCTGGAATTGAGAGAAATTTGCTGAATTTTTGCTTCACTGTACAGGCAGAATAAAACCTTGTAATTTTGTAAAGGCAAGCTCTCTAAGCCAAAGGGATAATGACCTTGAAAATAATGTATGTTCAGTCAGCTATTTACTTAACAACTATCACTCCTGCTGTTATTTTTAGGATTTTTTCACTCCATTACTTTTAAAAGCACACTCAGTTAAATCAAATTTAATATTCTTCATATATCACTAAAAAAAAAATCCATGCCAGTCATACAGATTTTGGTAGTTTGAGGTGAATGTCACGGAATAGTGTCACTAAAATGTGACATCATGAAGGAAACTTTGCATGGGACAGAATGTGGTTTATTCCGTTTTCTTTCACAAAAGTCCTTTTGTGATGCCAAAAGAAATGGAAGTGGAAACATGTGATAAAGAACAAGACTGCCTGCTATTGTGCTACTATGCAGAGGGACACAAGGTTATGGTTAATTGTCATGGGCAAGTTGAAACACCCCACTGCAGGAAACTTGTAATTGTTAATGTGGATATGAAGTTAACCAGAATGATATGAACATGTTTTTATATTGACTGTTGTGCTTGGAAGGAGTGGCATGCCAGCAGAGAAACACATAATTTGCTGCTGCTTGACCTAGATGCAGCCCATAGTCATGAAGTATGTTTGAATTTTGTACATGCTGCGGAGTGCCTGTGTTCCATGTAGCCCTTAGATGAGAATAACATTTATTTATTGATTTATTTCTGTTCATTTGATCCAAGAGAGGGCTACTGCCCGCAGGATGTAGAACATGTCATCATCAATATACATAATACAATGTGGTACAATTAGTTTATGATTCAGCCACTGAAGAATCGGCAGCAGTCAAGAGTTGACAAGTGTTTACAATAAAATTAGCTGATTAAGTATCAGATACCATGTAAAGCTTTAAGATATGGACAGAGTAACGTAACAATACTAAATATTGTAAGCT
>Ga0209755_10005564_pt1 | contig 14279 bp, 11 predicted proteins | sample TergutCo191P1_FD_187301 | JGI IMG/M metagenome (GOLD analysis project Ga0209755, IMG submission 187301) | Cornitermes sp. P1 segment gut microbial communities from Petit-Saut dam, French Guiana - Co191P1 (SPAdes) (version 2) | ecosystem: Host-associated > Arthropoda: Insects > Digestive system... | reverse complement strand
TTCCACCAATGCAATTGAGGGAGTAGAGGAGCAGCTTCACTCATTCCTAACCTTGGCACTAGAGGGTGGTGAGAGTTTGGCTTCACATCTCATCCAATTTACTCCAAGAAAAAGAGCTCCTGGCATCCACTGAACAGGAGGCTGTGTGGGCCACACAGCTAGTCTGGACATTTTGGAAAACAAAAAATCTCAGGCCCCTACCAGAAATCAATTCACAATTCTTTCACTGTCCCAGCCCGTAGCAAGCTTAGTAAATACACAGACAACACAAACTGAATTTCCCAGAAGGTCATTAAATTAAAATTAATTTTATACAATTATTTAATACTTGCAACATAACCAAAACACATTTGTCTTGGTTTAGAAATATAGCAGCCCTTCTTCCAACTATCCCTACTCATGATAGCTGCAAGGACCATATTCCTCAGAGTTCACAGTGAAAATGCAATTCAGTATCAGTTTTAAGATTTTGAAACACTGCATGATGGTCCCTTAAAACCAGTGCTACTTTTGTTGTGGTAATATTAATTTCGAATAAGAAACTTTGCAAAGAACTTACAAGGCCTAGTTTACTGCAAATGATTCAGTGTAAATGATGAGGCTATCAAAAATAAAAATCAACACATGGACAATTAAGTTACATATTTCTACGTGCAGGTTTCCAGAGTATGTGTGTGTGTGTGTGTGTGTGTGTGTGTATATATATGCTTATACTATAAGAACTGTTTTCCTAACCCATCATCTGAAAAATATGTTCTAAAATCACCAACAAAGTTAATCAGATTCTATGGGTTATTTTCCTGAAAACCAAGAACTGTGAATGAGGGCCATCTTATGTTTGGGTACATATGGTAATGGCATTATAAGAACTAGAAACTTAACTCAAATCATAAAAGAAGAGAGAAAAAAAGAGTAAAAGAAGAAAAAAGAAACTGAAAAATGTGCAATATCATCTGCACAGTATTAGTACAAACGCAGAGATCACAAAGGATTGAAAAACAAACAATTGCATATTTCAGTTGCCAGATACGTTACAGCTACATGACAATTTGTTAAAACTGAAACTGGGAACATTCTACCAAAATAAGAAAATTCATTGTTGATTCACAAAAAACACACACACTAGCACCCCATTTTATGTTCCTCTATTTAAGCCTTTCCCTCACTTTATGTTCAATTGCATGCATCCCAAGTCTATAATCTTAGTGTTACATTTCCTCCAGATCTGATTCTCCTACATACAGGATTCTAATACACTGCTCCCCAGAAGAACCTTAAACACAGATTTCACTGTTAAGATTTCGTATACAAAAGTCTCTAATTCAGTGACCGTGTTTCAGATATAAATGGAAAACTTCAAACCCAACACTGTGTACTTCATTTTGTTCATAAGTGTGTCACATGGCTGTTATCTGATGTGAATAATATTTGGACCAAATGTACCCACTTCAGGCAGCTGAAGACTCCTGTCTTTTCAGTGCTATTTTACAAGCTGCAACAAAGAATACAAAACATGTAATCATCAACCCCTGTGAAAACAGGCTATTCAATAGTTCAGTGGTACTCTACCACCAGATCTGCAATACAGCAGCAGATTTCTGTAATAAACTAATAAACCAGAGATGCTGAGACACATATAACTTGTGGGGGGGAAACTAAACACAAATCTCAAAATGGAAATGAACAGGCCTTATAGGTGTGAAAGTAGTCTTGACCTTTCAACAGAGTGTTTGGTAATTTTTAAGAAGAAATTATTAAGATATTTTGTTTTAAAATATTAATATTATCCAAAACAATACAATGAACTGAGCAACATTCACACCTTCAATGTCCTCTGTTACTGACTGAAATGGCTCAGAGTATAGTCAAATACATTTTGTGTACCACGAAACAGACTGTGATTCTCCATGTGGCGGTGCTACAAGTACTTGCAAACTCTTTTTCACAATTTTTTAACTTATAGTCAGGTACACATTAAAGAAAAAGAATACAACAAATAACCATTTTTCACATTCCCAGTTACTCTGTTAGGTATTCTGGTAATCATGCTTTAATGGTTTCAACAGAAAAGTTACCAATTACATTCAAGAAACTCTGGAAACAATGAAAGTTATAATTTATAAAAAACTATATTTTGTACATTTCAAAAAATATACATGCCAAAACATTACTCTGTGGTACAGAAACTAATAAAAGTAAAACAGAATCACATTATTATTATTATTATTATTATTACAGAGGTCGATAAACCAGTAAATATTATATTGCTTAATTGCAGTTAATGATTTTTTCCATGAAATGAAAGAATGCAGTGTTAAAAATGCAGAAGAATGTATCCATTTCTTAGCAATTGTTATTCTGCACTGTATGCCAGTATTCTGCACTGTATGCCGGTATTCTGCACTGTATGCCGATATTCTGCACTGTATGCCGGTATTTCTCTGACAATCATAAGCTCCAAAAGCATTTCATCTGAACAAACATGATCTGTACAAAATGATAAAAGCAGCTAGATCCAATACAGTTACACTTTTGTTAAGTCAGAAAATCTGGTGCTGAGAGTGATTCAAGCAATACCTCCACTCCTTTCATATGCCTGCATGGCACATGGGGCAAACTTAATTTATTAGCAGTCAAATTGGTAAAAATTTCAGTAATTGTGGTTACCAAATTAGTGGTATTTATAAGTTGAAATGTAGTTGTGTGCAGGTCAACAGACATCCAACTGGTAGAGAATTCAAAACCACATACACGTGATATTAGACACAATGTTGAAAAATCCAAACGTGTAGAATGTGTGTTACAGTAATACAGATGAAATTATGGAAACTGTACACATTGTACCAATGAGGCTGTTAATGAATATATACTCAGGTAATTACATGGACAAATACAAAAAGATGGGACTTATTATCAGTGAATAGAACAAACTCAGCCATAAGGGATTATACCACATAATTGTACAACAGCAACATAAACCTTATTCATAGTTTGCACACATGACTATAAGACTGAAAATCCAGTCACCCTTTGTGTTGCATTTACACCGAACTAGTGTAAAAAGGTGAATTGTATGTTTTTGTACCAAGCATTGTGATACAATTCAGTAATGTAAACCAACAAAATGTACACTTTTCAAAAGTAAGAAGGCCTTGGCAGCCATACTGTTGTGGAAAGTGGAGGGGAATAAAGGATGGAAGAAATGGTGGATGCTCCTCAGAAAATCTGTCTAAAAGTGTTTTGTATTATGTGAAAGATTATAAATATGTTCAGAAACACTGAAGAATAGTGACAGGTGTAGGGACAGAAGTTAGTAGCACAGACTGCTTTCACATTTTCTGGCGACAGTGACCACGGCACAATCACTTACACAAAGCAAGTAGCATGGATCAACACATGAAAACCTGGAAACTGATCTGGATGATGGTCTCAAAAACTTTTAACACAATAATGGCAGAATTTGGGAAAAAAGATCCAGAAGAAGAATCAGCATTATTGCAATTTATAAAATTAGAGTGCTTAGGAACCAAGTTGGAGGAGATTGAAACCAAGGCATTGGAAATTCTGATGAAGGTGTAGAAGCATACAATGCAGAATATGTCCCAGTAAAAGAAGAGAGAGAGAAACTTGATGTCATTCTGTGAAAGAGTGAAGGATTGACAGCACCTGCAGCTGGGGCTGAGGGACGGAATTCCATAGCAGACAGCCTCGCACATAAGAAAAGCCTCAAGTTGCTAAAAATCGAACTTAGAAAGTTTAGTGGCAAAGTGAAAGAGTGGTTAGGGTTCTGCAGTGAATTCAGATGCATACATGATGACCCGGAGATCAAAAAGGAGGACAAATTCCAATATGTCATCCAAGTCATGATGGAAGCACGGCTCATGACATCGCCTGCAGCTTCTTGCCCACTGTTGAGGACTATGGAAAGGCAACTGCAGGTCTGCGAAGCAGATCTGAAAGAGAAGAATTACTGATTGAATTCTATATCTGTAAACTTCTGTCTCTTGTGGTCCAAAATGTGTTGAAAGCCAAGGCTACCCCATACAGTTGTACAACTGACTGGCATCACAACTATGGCCCCTGTAGTCCCTGAGAATGACAGGTGACAAATACACAGCATTCCTTTTCCCTCTTGTTGTATTATCTCTCCCAGAATATATGATCAGAGCATGGTTGAGAACTGCTGTGAGACCAGCCAACAAGATTAAACACGTATATTCTGCAGACTTGATCAGCAGCTGCTTTTCTTGAAGAATGAAGTAGAAGGCAAAGAAAGGACCTCCTTGACTCAAAATAAGTTCCATATGCAAGCTTGCCTTTGTGTGAAACCAAAAACAAAACGCCTGATATGGATAAGTGTGCCGACAGCAAATGATCTCTTTTCTGATGATGTGAAGAACACTAGCACTTATGTGTTCTGCAAAAACCACCACGACAGTTAAGACTGCTACAGAGCTCAAAGAATGACTTGGATGGAAAGAATGGATACCCTGAAAAAAAAAAAGTTGCCGTTTCCAGTGTCTTAAACAAGGTCACATATTGCATTTCTGCAAGTCAAACAACAAGTGTGTAATATGAGGAAAGTGACATATTCACCTAATGTATCCAGGACTGCCACTCAGTCAGAATGTTAATAACAGTCCTGAGGGAAAAAGGAACAGAAGTAATCAGAATTACATGTGGGGACTTGTTCTGCACACTTTGATGGCGAAGCTGATAGGAGACAAATGGTGTAAGCAGAAAGTAAGGGCTCTCATCAACAGTGGGTCCCAGCAATCCTATGTGTTAAAGGAAACAGTGATAGATCTAGGGTACCAGTCCATGGGATCTGAAACAATGTCTCATGTAATGTTTCGTGGTGCTAAATCCAGAGAACAAAATCATTCCCTGTACAAGATGAAGGTGCACAGTCTGGATGGGAAATCTGTTTGTGAAACACTGGTATCAAATCAAGCTGTCATCTTTGGAAATATACAAAGACTCAAGAGAAGACCCTGGGATGGACAGTTGAAAGGAAAAAAGATATGGCTTTCTGATGATGGACAGGGATGTCACAACAAATGGATGTTAACTGGAGAGGACATTTGTGGACTTCTCTTTACTGGACAGTAGTAAAAGTTTAAGTGTGGACTGGTAACAGTACAAACCATACCAGGCTGGTTGATTATAGGCAAGGTGCCTAGCAAGAAAAATCAAGGGGTATCCACACTAGCACTTCACTGCTGACCCACAATGTTGAAGTTGCTAACTATGGAGACTAGTTACATTGGGAATCACAGAACCAGGATAAACACAATTTTAACAAGAAATGGAAAAGCTACACTTGACCACTTCAAAGAAAATGTTATCACAGATCAAAATGGGTGCTATAAAGTCTGTTTGTCTTGGTTTGAAGGTCATAATGTTCTACCAAAGAATATGGATGCTGTGACAAAACAATGTGTCCCCACTGCAACCAGAAAAAAGGTGAAGAAGTATGGCCTAAAAGAGAAGTACAGTTCGATGAAGAAATCTTGAAGAGGAAAAGAAAGGGTGTTATTCCCATCCTTCCTCAATACTAACATGGAAGAGAAGTGCTATCTTCAGCACTTTTTCTGATACTCCCAGATCTTGAGGACAACTAGATGGACGAAATGATTCATCAGAAACTCCCAGAAGAAAGATAACAGATGGGAGAGAGAAATGTCTCTAGTGGATATGGAAGGTGTCAAAAGGAAACTTCTGAACACTGTACAGCAGGAAGTACTCACAGAGGATGGAGATTTCAAACTGAAACTAATAACTCTTTGTACTTTTATGGATAGGGATGGTCTTCTCTTGGTGACGACAAGGATCAACCAAAGAGATGACTATCAGGATTTTCGATATCCAATAGTTTTGCCCTCGAACCATGAGTTGATAAAAAGGATGGTTACAGACAGGCATCTGCAATCTTCACATGTGAGGGTACATGTCATACTAAACGATCTATGCCAACAATTTTGGATTCTTAGGGGAAGGAAATAAAATGCAAACAATGTTGAAGATATGCAGGAAAGATGATTACAACAATTCATATGCCATTACCAGAGGACAGCGTCCGAGATGCTTTGGTCTTTGAGGTAACTGGGGTGGATATGGCTGGACCTCTGTAATTGAGGAAGGAGAAAAAGTTGGTGTAATTTATTGTTCACTTGTGCTGTGTATTGTGCAGTGCACTTGGAATTAATCACATGTCTCTCCACTAATGGTTTCATGTTGGGGCTGAAAAGGTTTGTAGCAAGATGTGGTTGACTCAAAGTAGTCTATAGTGACAATGGGACCAACTCTGTCAGGACAGAAAACCTCATAAAGTTCCTCAGTTGCACCAAGATTACCCAAGAGGCCTCCATTTTTAGAATTCAGTGGAAGTACAATCCCCCTTCTGCTGCCTGGTGGGGCATATGGTGGGAGCAAGTGATTCAAATGGTAAAGAAAATGTTGAGAGTCTTAGGAACAGCCTCCCTCTAGTATGAAGAATAGCTGACAGTTCTCTGCAACACTGAAGCTGTGACCAACTCAAGACTCCTGACTTATCTCTCTGAAGGTCCCAAGAACTTCTCCCCTCTCACACCTATGTTCATTCAAAATATTCCAAATGTGGATGTACCCAACTTAGACCATGTCTCCAAGTGGTTCAAGCACCACCAAAAACTGTGAGGAAACTTGTGGAAAAGATTCAGAAATGAGTACCTGGGTCTTCTGTTTCAGAAGCTGGGGAAGAAGGAGCCAGGGGAAGTCAAGGTAGGAGACGTAGTAATGATTGGGTGCAACAACAAGACAAGGCTGGACTGGGTGTTGGGGTTAGTTGTTTCCCTTTCCTTTGGGAGTGATGGCTGTGTCCAGGTGGTGAGAGTGAAGACAGCCCTTGGGTAACTGACCAGACCTCTGCAATGTGTCTTTTCATTGGATAAGCCAGAAGGACTTAGTGCTCTGTGGCCATGATGAGAACTCCTTGCTGACCAGTGATGTGGAACTTAGAGCCAGATGGTGATGAAATGCATACTTAGTTATGTCAAGGAAACAGTGAAAACTGAAAGTGGAAGGGAAGTGGTAAGACCCACCCAATAAGATTAGTCCACTTATTATTTTGGTTCTTGGGGTTTTAACAATGGTTCAAGTTTGTGTTGCATCAGATACTTTTATAAACATATACAGCAGGAATTAGTTATGGCCACAGACAGATTTATATTACTTTGTAATAATTTTGTACCTGCTGTTGCCTCCTGTGGGCATGTGGATATTTGCGTTAACAGGATGCTTACATGTTGTGCTCCTGGACTCTTGGTGCAGCAACACCAGAAATAAAACCATGATTTCTATAAGGGAAACCCAGTGAAAGGTGGTGATTAGAGAATACAACCTCTGTAGAATGTTCCCATTGTCACTCTTCAAATCCAAGTGCTTGTATTGCATAAGGAAGCAGGAGAAGTCAGTCAATGCCCAAGTTTAGCAGTTGATTTGGGTTCATATGCTGATCTTGTATTCAGTTAATAAACTTCATATTACTTTGGAGTTTGGTGTATGTTACTTTTTATGTGAACGTCTTCCTGCTTGGCCTGTTCTGGGAGAGGAAACAATGATTTTGATTTTGCAAGACAGCTGAAAAATCATAAGGTTTGAGAGATGCTGCGTTTACACTGATCTAGATTAAGAAGGTCTCGGCAGCCATACAGCAGTGGAAAGTGGAAGGGAACAAAGAACTGTAAGAATGAGGGATGTTTATCAGAAAATTTGGGCCTGGAAGTGTTTTGTATTGTGTGAAAGAATACGAACATGTTCAGAAATGCTGAAGTGTAGCAACAGGTGTAAGCAGAGAAGAAGTTAGCAGTGCAGACTGCTTACACCACACCGTGCATGGCACATCAGTTCAATCAATTTATCATTACCCATGGTACTAAGATGTCTACAGGGTTCCTCACAGTATTTTGACACTAATAAACCAGTACAATTGGAATGATAAAAATGTTAGATAATTACATACTACAAGTACATTAACTCTTTCACCGGTATTGACACAGTTTTCTGGTTTTATGCATGTGCTTACAACACTAGCTCCTGACCTGTGATGACTGAACACATGATGGAGAAATCACTAATATACATTGACCAGGTCTTACCTTGAACATTAAACTCTTATTTAGTCAGATGCCATGATAAAGATTGTTAGAATAACAAATGAAGTAATTAATTCATAGTATTGGCTGTTTCAAAAACTGTATTTATATATCGTATCAAGGGCGTATCAAGCCCAATAAACTTAAAAATAGGAGATGAGGCCATGATTGCATGGAAGGGTTGGCTCATTTCCAAAGTATGTATGCCCAATAAACTAGGTAGGTATGGCATCAAAGTCTACCTGGTTTCTGTGTCCACAAGTGAATACCTATGTAACATGGAGGTATAGACTGGTAAATCATGACCAGCAAAAATCTAGGTTTAGAGTTTCTGGGTGCACAGCTACATTGTAAAGGATACCAGAAGTGTAGAGTTTGTACAGCACATAAACGAAGAACAGAAACTAGTTTTATGTGTTCGACTTGTACTGTGGCACTTTGCAAAACTGCATGTTTTGGTGATTATCACATGAAGAAAAATTACCAAATGGGTACAAAAAATTTAATATGATTCCAGATATGTATCACAATATTTCTTTTAAAAAGCTGCCATGAAATATTATTTGCATTGATGTAAAAAAATTAATGTATACTACCTCCATTTTTGACTTACATTCTTTACAAGGCCTGCCAGAGTACGGGTGACATGTAAAAGTCCCGCTACCAGTGAAAGGGTCAACATATTGATATAACATGTAATCAACAGTGAAATGCAGTAAGCTGGACTGACCATGAAAGTGAACAATGCATACAAAGCATCAGTGGAAAGAGTGAAATGCATAAAATTAGACTACATAAGAAGACAACAGTACAACCAATACGAAAATATTATGGAACTGTAATGTTAGAGGAATACCAAGTATCCTGTGGAAACCAAAGGATACATGAATATGTTAAAATAATTAGGATATGCAAGTAAAACATATAACTGTAAGACAACTGCCCTATATCATGGTACCAATTATGTAATTTTATATCTTGCATCACATCATTTTGTATTATTTTAACTTTTAATATTAGTAATACTAGCATGGTTTTCACACAACTTTCAATGGTAACACGGAAGATGGCTTAGCTACACCACCACACAGATGTCAAAAGTATATAATATGTCAGTCAGTACTTGCGTATGTCAGCAAACTTCCACCAACTGTAGCTGTCAGAACAGCAACTTGACTCTGGTGACTGTTTACCAGGCATTGCACATGGCATGCGATATTGGGTTCATCTTCATGACTTTGCAGTTAAGGTAAATGGAGACATCCTACCTGACCACACTGTATTATGATAATCTCTATGTTAATTATGCTGCAGTATAAATAATTACAGTGGGAGGTATATGATGTAGCATGGTCACTGAAAACCCAGTAGCAATTAAGAACTCAACGTTTACATTTTATGATTTTGTATAAGATGTACCCCAGTTTTGGAGCTCTTGTAAATCTAAAACACAGTCCTGTACACTGGTATATACATACAGTACACTAATATCAAACTTAGGAGAACCTGAAGTGCCAACCTGACAAGAGTCAACATGCTGAGGAGTGTAAACATGGATACACGCTACATACATTTTCAATGAAGAAATGTTAAATAGGGCTGCACACTCACTACTGCACTTTTCACTTCATCCCACTGCTCATTTTTCTGACAAGAGTCCGTAGTAAGTCTTTTTGTTCTGATGTTAAATGACACCACATTTCAGCTTCAAGGTTGTACAGAGATTCCATATCATGTGACTGACATGCCATAACTAGGGACTGAAGAAGAAGAAACTGGTCTTCTGTTAGGAAGCTCACTGTAAATGTTAACAACACATACTATTAAATTTTCTTAAATATTAATGGAAAATAAAGGAATATACTATCAAACATAACTCTATTTACGTGGTCATTTAATACATCATATAATACATGCTTTGGCTTTTTTTTTTGACCATCATCAGGTGTATCAAATCATAAAATACTTTGATAAAGGAATAACTGCAACAGTAATTTCCAAAGACAGAACCTATTCCCACGTAATATACTATATGTTACATGTTCCAGCCTTTCTGGCCATCGTCAGATAGATTAAATCAGAAAATATATTGGGGAAGGAATAATTGTAACAGTAATTTACAAGGAAAGATTAAGATTCTGTCTTTGTGATTTGATGCATGTGACGATGGCCAAAAAAGGCTGAAACATGTAGTATAAAATATACTAAACAATCACACAAATAGAGTTGTGACTGACAATATAGGATCCTTCACTTTCTAATTTATATGCTTCACAACAGGATGTACAAATCCAAGTTTAAATATTAATTGTTTAAAACGGTGTATGGTTTCAGTGTGTAATTTAGTTTAGCACTGAGATTTATAACAAAAACAGAAAAATGTAACTAGATTCCTTACTTGCCTTTCTTACAGCATGACAGTTACACAAACATTGTGCTCCTCGAACAAGTCACCCACCTCAAAGCCTTACTGTGTAAAGATAAAGATTCCCTGTCCAAACCATGAGGGCCTACTTCAGCAGCAGAGATACAGAACCATACATTCTTAACATTGGCACTAGATGTAGGTGAGTGGCTAACTTCATGCCCTGGCCACTTTAACCCCATCACCCAGTGAATAAGGGGCAGGATAGGCCCCAGAGATGGCCTGCACATTTTGAAGAAGAAAAACATCTCTGCCCCTAACAAGATTCGAAACCTCAATGTCTAGACTGTAGCCTAGTCACTATACCAATTATGCTACTATGGCCATTGTACTGTGGTCCTTAAGAAACAAAAATGACAATGAAATGGAAAACTTCTATGTATAATTTGACTAACATGAATTACATGCAAGATTTCAGACTTTTGCCACAGTGCAGTTGATGTCTTTTCTCTTCAGGGATGCTATGTGGCATATGTTAATAGCTGGTTACTGACATTTTGGGACAATACATTGCTCCCATCTTCAGGGGTCAAGGAACCAAGAGCCAAACACAAGAAAACCCTATGAAAACTCCAGCCCCAGGGATTGGACACCAAGTATTTAAAAAATCAGCAATATTTCAATATTAGATGAAGGCCAGCACTAGCTGGTGTGTATGCATGATGCAGAAAATGGATTCTCTCTTCATTGAAAAATTTTTCTTTGCCAGAAATCGGCAGGAGAAGTTGACAAAATTTTCTTCCTTTCCATAACACGTTACTGGACTTTGCAACATTAACAAATACTTCGTGGGTAACATGGGAAATTCCATTAAATTATGTCATCACTAATGTTGGTTGAAAATCCATAGTGATGAAAACAGAAGGCAATGAAAAGATGTAACTATCATGTTGGCAGTATTACCAGAGGATAGCAAGCTACCACCATTCCATGATTCCAGATCACAAAACAGTGCCCACAGAGTTGCTGCCTACAGGAATCATTGTCAGATGCCAACCTGAAGGATGGGAAGACCAATGAACTTATGAAGGATTGGTTGGCAGCAGTGTGGAACAGAAGGGAAGGGGTGCTCCTTACAAAACAGTTGACATTAATGTAGTATGGATTTAGGACATTTACGACCATAAATCAAATATGATGTTCCATAAACACATACTGAATGGTCATACCCGCAGGATACCTTAGAAATGCAGGTATTAGATATTGTGGTGAACAAGCACCTCAAAGAAGAATAAAGAAGATGTTGGGTGAGTGGATCTTAGGAGGGAACTGTGCTATGACCCCAGCCAGAAGAACAATTATGCCCAGGGTCACTCCTCTGTGTCAGTGGATCATCACAGCATGACAGCACATCTCAGCAGAAGTGAATGTTAAGACACTGAAAAAGTGCTGTGTGTCAAATTAGTGGATGGATCTCAAATTGAAATGCTACGGAACAACAGTGAAGAGGATGGTAACGGCAGCAGTTAAGTGTAATGATGAAAGAGGCACTGACTGTGAAGACACAGACGCTACAAATAACAGAGGTGCAGAGAATGACACTGACTGGAAAAGGTAAATGGAATCTGACATGTTTTAGGCTATGTATTAACTATGTAAAATCAAAAGTACAATACTTGTTCATCTGCAGGCATCTATTAGGAGGGTTGTCTTGTACCCAAATAAATACATTCTCCTTTGGCAGATGTGTTTCACTTGAAGGGTCATCTTGCATTCAAGTAAATATAATGTACTTTACTGCTGATGCAGGATACTTTAACAAAACTTTCAGTGACATTTCTTGCTGGTCCACACTTAACAAAAGTAGCATAAATGAATGCTCCCTTCAACTGCATACATTTCATAATCATGTGGATACCATCTTAAGTCCATGATGATGATGATGATGATGATGATGACGATGATGATGATGTTTAACTAGAATGTGCACATTCAAGCTATTCCAACAAGAGCTATGGAGTCCACACACACCATGTACATATTTTCCAGCACATGGAGACACAATATGAATACCTATTGTAATTACCTGGCACTCTTCCATCCTCACCCCATGCATACTTCTCCAGCACTTTGGCTAGATCTGGAGGCAGACGCTGTGCTGTAGGTTGCAAAATTAACAGGAGTAGGACCCGGGTTATTTCACACCTTGAAAAAGGAATTTTTTACACAAATTCTGTGAAATGCATCTATAACCAAACAATTTCATGGACAGTGTTTCTCCAATTAACACAAACACTGAACACCAGAACTGAGTTTTATCATACTGATGTACTAGTTTTCTAAGGGAACATGATGGTATATGCATATGCATCAGGCCTTCTGAATCTCATAAATAAATACACACATCTTAGTTTCTTTTGCATACACAAGCATACCAACAAAAGATTAACACTGCTCATACTGAGGAACAAGTGTTTAGAAATTTAAGGTAATTAAGTCAATCATGAAGGATAAATTACTTGCATCTGTGGGACACACATGGAAAGACTAGAAGATAAAAGATCCCAAGTGCTACACAGCACTACAACCCAAAAGACTCCATACAACCCTAAATTATTTTAAACAAAATGAAAAGAATCAGTAATGTGAAGTGACAGGGAATACATGCGACATGTCACATATCAGGCACTAATATTAATTTCAGTTTACATTCCTGAAGCCTGAATTCAAATAATTAGCCTTCAACCACAAAAACAAAAACAAAAACAAAAAACATATCAACAAAAAAAACTGTATTTACTGAGTGTGGGTGATATTCATTAGCTGGAACCTGTAAGACAAACAAGAATTGGAAAACTTAGGAAGGATCATTCCCATACATGTTCACAAAACAAGCAGCTTACCACATGTAACTGACTTGTAGAGATATGCTGTGAATAGTATTATGAACAAACAATTTAATTAACTATATGTTGGATGGGGGATGGTGGAAGTGTAGTGCAAAGTGCTTAAACCTGCTAGTTGGAATGAGGCCACTTGATCATGTCTGCCACCTGTGTAAATCATATGTAAGGGTAGTCTTTCCACATAAAATCAAACGTAATAAGGAACTAAACAGCAGATGTCCGACATCACTGCAAACATGTGTACCTGTGTGGCAAAAATCAGCTGTATCTGTCATTACAGGAACTGTGCAGTGTGTCTTCACAATAACTATCTGACAGTTCATAAACACATAGAGCAAAAGTCAATAGTGTTCCTGCATTTAGTGAACAGTTTTCTCAGAACCAAGTCAGAGCCTGACATAAGCAGTGTATTATTTTCCTGTATTCAGTAAATTTTAATTTGGTAAATAACTCACATTTAGTGTACAAACTTTTTGACCTTCTGGACCTTGTATTCCAACCTACTGCAACAGTGCTAACAATTCATATTCAAGTTTTCTCTCAACCAGAAATCAATCATCAAATTTGCTAAATGACAACCACATACTGGACAGACAGACTAGCTGCTGAATATCCCACAAGGTGCACTAAAATCAACGTTAATCAAAGTGGGAGAAACATTTATCGAATCCTTGGTCACTAAAAGTCATCAATGTAAAACCAATATTTTGTTTTGGGAGACACTAAACAAGGACTTGCTTGTGTATAAAAATATTACTTTTCTGTAGAACTTCTATTGTGGATGCAACACAGAAGACCTACTTACTTACTCCATGGTGCAGGGTCCTTCCTGAGCAGCTGACTGGCTTGCAGCTAGTCAAGAAATTCCCCGCA
>Ga0209755_10005563_pt1 | contig 14279 bp, 11 predicted proteins | sample TergutCo191P1_FD_187301 | JGI IMG/M metagenome (GOLD analysis project Ga0209755, IMG submission 187301) | Cornitermes sp. P1 segment gut microbial communities from Petit-Saut dam, French Guiana - Co191P1 (SPAdes) (version 2) | ecosystem: Host-associated > Arthropoda: Insects > Digestive system... | reverse complement strand
GGCGTGTCCGTTAAAGAAGCGGACGGATTTATTAATAATTATTTTGAAAGATACCCAAAAGTCAAGAAATATATGGATTACGCTGTGCGACGAGCCAAACTGGAAGGTTATGCAGAAACCATATGGGGTCGCCGCCGCCTAATTCCAGAGCTATCCAGCGGAAATTATATGACGAGAAGCTTTGGTGAACGAGCCGCAATGAACATGCCCGTACAAGGCTCTGCGGCGGATGTTATCAAAATTGCCATGGTAAAGGTTTATAAGAGATTGCAGGCTGAAGGGTTGCGTTCTCGTCTAATTCTGCAGGTCCATGACGAACTGTTAATCGAAGCGGCAGAGGGGGAGGTTGACGCAGTAATCTCAATCCTAAAAGACGAGATGGAGCGCGCTGTGGAGCTTTCCGTAACGCTTACAATAGATGTAAATATTGGGAGGAATTGGTATGAAGCCAAATAGAATTATATTAGGTGTGACAGGGGGAAGCGGCGTAGGAAAAGGCGAAGTTTGCAACATTTTAAAGGAAATGGGTGTTCAAATTTTATATGCAGATGCCATAGGGCATGAAGTTATTTTAAAAGACCGCACGGGAGCGTACACAGAAATCTGGAAAACGTTTGGGGAAAAAGTATTGAATTACCACGGTGAAATTGACCGCAAAATTCTCGGGGAAATCGTTTTTAAAGACAAAGAAAAGCTGGCTCAATTAAATGACATTACCCATAAATACATCATCCAGCGTATTCTTGAGGCTTTCGCCCTAAGCAAAAGCCGCATTATTGCCATTGATGCGCCCCTGCTGATAGAGGCGGGTTTACATGAAATGTGCCATGTGGTGTTGGGGGTTTTCGCGCCCATGGAACTGCGTAAAGAGAGGATTATAAAAAGAGATGGCATAACGCCTGAAGATGCAGCGGCTAGGATTAACAGCCAAATGAGCGATAGTGATTTGGCCATTTACTGCGATTATATTATACACAACGACGGCACTTTGGAGGATTTAACCCTTCAAATGGCAGACTTTTCAAGGGTGATTGAATGGTAAAGTTTCTACTGCTACCCCTGTTGTTGCTGATTTTAGCGGCATGTGGCGGCGAACCACCTAATCTTGCCCAACTTGACCCTAATTTCGCCAACTCTGCGGTCAGCAGCGGCAACGAATCCGACGAACCCGCTGACAATGAGCCTGAACCCGTTGCCCAGGTCGCTTTCGCTAACCACTTAAATGTCGCCATGCCCATGCCGCGCACTTTAAACCCGTTGCTTAACAGCGACCCCCACCTGGCGCAAGTGTTACGCCTTATTTTTGAGCCAATCGTTATTTTTGATGAGCAGTTGCAGCCCCACGCAAACCCTGCAATCATTGAAAGCATCGTTTTCGCCCCTAGCGGTCAAAGCCTGACCATAACCTTGCGGCAAAACATTTTCTGGGAGGACGGCACGCCCATAACCTCAGCCGACCTCGCCTTTAGCATTGACGTTTTGCGCAATCAAGCTCCTGCAACCGCTGTATACCGCAATAATGTGGCATATATCGCCAACCACAGCATGTTAGACGACCACGCTTTGCACATCAACCTCCACTATCCAATGTGGCAAATGAAATATTTGTTAGATTTTCCAATAATACCCAGGGAATATTATAGCCCAGTACCCATGACAAATTTAACCCACCCCCGAAACATGCACCCTGTAGGCAACGGGGCATTTCGCTTCTATGACTACGCACTTGCCAGCCACCTAGAATTAATCCCAAACACAAATGCGCCAGGGGGCAGACCTCACATTGACGGTGTAACCGCCCTAATACTGCGAGATATGAATGACGCCCCCCACGCCTTCGAGCAGGGCTTAATTGACATTTTGCCCGCAAATGCCGCTGATTGGGGCAGGCTTCGCGCCATGGGTAAAAACGAGGGTGGAATAATACCCAGCACAAACCTTGATTTTATTGGATTTAACCATAACCGCACCATCTTTGCCGAAAGAGAAGTGCGGCTTGCTGTTGCTTCCGCCTTGAACTGGAATTCGCTGATGCCCCCAGGTTCAGACAGAGCTTTTGCGCCCTTAAACCCAATTTCATGGCTTGCGGTGGACGTGGAGGAAACCCCTTCCGCTACTTTTGCAGATGCAGGCTTTGTTCTTGGTGCTGGTGGGTTTTTGCAGCGGCAAATTTCTCCCGCTCTGCCCCCTTTGCAACTGGCTTTTGACATTATTGTAAACGCAGAAAATCACAAGGTTGAAGCCGTGGCGCAGTCCTTGGCGGATGCCCTTGTGGCGGAAGGCGTTAACGCCACTCTACACATCTTAGCTGAAAACGAATTCCAAAACCGCATAAATACAGCAGATTTCGACCTGGTGGTAGGTACAACAACTCTGCAAACCCGCCCCAATATGGATTTTACCATGGGCTATAACTCCCATTATTTGTCAAACCTGCTTCACGCAGCCAACCGAGCCGTTACCCCAACCGCCCTATCCGTAGCCGCGGCAGATGTCCAGGACTACTTCGCCCAAAACTTGCCAATAATCCCCATAACTTTTCGCAACCGAACCCTATTTGCAGCAAGCCACATCGGCGGCAACCTTTCCCCATCAGCCCACAATATTTTCCATAACGCCCACACCTGGCGTATACCATAAATCTATTTTAAAGCCTCCAAACGCGTCATCCCGTGCTTGACCCACAATGACGAATAAGGGAGCTTGTCTACAGTCTGAAGCCGCCAACGCATTTAGCGGCTTTTTTAGATTGATGCCCAAGCATCATTTTTAAATAATGTAAATTTTATATTGACAAATATCTCAACTTAAATTATAATGTATGCAAAGGCAAAAAGGACACGCAAGTCGTCTTGTCGTCGAAAACTTCCGACCTGCGTGTCCCCAACAGCCTTTAAAGCCTAGTGATATTCTACCTCACTAAGGCTGATTTGTCAATCACATTTTTCAAGCCGAAGGAGGATTTTTTTATGAAAGACAAATTAGCAGCGCTTAGGAGTTGCAGAAGCGCAATGCAAGGAGTGTCAGCGAGGCTTTATGGTAATGTGTCAGCGCCTACACTTGAAAAAATGCTGGACACAATGTTGGAGTGCAAGAGAAATTTGGAAAGCCTAGGGTACAATGTGAGCAGTATAGGTGATGATGAAGAAATAACCAAAGTTATCGGGTGTTTGGGCTACCTTATAATGGATATTAAATTTGGCTCTGCATCTGGTTGGACTCCACATCAGGTAAACTCAATTTTACAAGATGCTTTGATTGCTATTGATAAAGAAATTTATCATTTGCTTCCCGAAAAAGAAAAAGCAAAACTCGAGTCAGAGCAAAGGGCAGCTAAGGAAAGGGAATATGAAAAACTGCTTGAAAAAGAAAAAACAGCCACTACCGAAAGCGACTTCCGCGACCTTGCTAGTGGTTACAAAGAACTAGGTGATTTCAAAGACGCCAAAGAGCGCGCAAACCTCTTCAAAATGAAAGTGGATAATCTTGAAAATGACCAAATGAAGTCAGAAAGAGATAAAGTCGCATCAATGGGTACAACCTCGCTTTTGTTAGGGATTGTTTCGTCTATACTCTCATCCATCGCGATTCACGGAGCAAGCCAATGGTGGAGTCCTTGGTGGGGTTATAATATTACGCCTAGTGCTTTTGTTGCAGGTGCAATCGGACTAGGGTTAGCAATTGTTGGAATTGTTGTTGGGAACAAAGTTGATTATAAAAGCAGACTTGGAAAAGCAGGAAAAGTAGTGTCTATTATTGCGGCGATATTCGCCAGTTTAACATTCCTTGGTATATCCTGTCACGGGGCTTGTGTCGGTCCAGGTTGGTAATGATGATTAATAAAACAAACCCGCCAAAGCGTAATGCTCGGCGGGTTTGTTTATATAGGTTTTAAAATTAGTCAAGAATTTCAGTAACTACTCTAGCGGTCTACCCTAGTAAATCCCCAATCATCTCAATAAGCCCGTCAATCTGCTCATGGGAGGCTTTATACACAACTTCCATAGATATATCCTCGTAAGAGTGAAACAGCCTATTACGCAAACCAATCAAGCCATACCATTCATCCCTGGGATGTTCTTCAATAAAACTGTCACTAAGGTGAGTTGCTTTTTCGCCCATTTGACCCAAAGCGTACAAAATCGCTTCTTGAATGTCATCGTTTTCCAAAAAACTCTCAAAAGTCAAATCATCCATCCTTCTCTTAACTTTATGAGCAAATTCCAACATACCCCGCAATAATTCCCTATCTTTATCCCTCATAAATCACAACCCCTTCCTGCTGTATGGCTGTATATGTTTCGGAGGGGTTTTTGACTTCGGACAGTTCAAAAATATCAGCCCGCAAGGGCAGAGCTTTCACCAACTTACCAACGGCACAAAGCACCTCAAAACCCTTCAAAGTGCCACCGCTATCTATCACCAAATCAATATCGCTATTTTCTCCCTGTTCGCCCCTGGCGTAAGAGCCAAACACAATCACCCTTCGCAAATCCAATTCTTCGGCGATTGGTGCTATAACTCCTTTTATTGCTTCCAAAGTTAACACAACAAAACCTCCTTCCCATTAGAAGGATTGTATCACGAAACCCGCGGTTTTGTCAATAAAAAACCACCAGGTTTTTGAACGCCTGGCGGTTATTAATATAGGTTTTAAAATTAGTCAAGAATTTCAGTAACAACGCCAGAACCAACAGTTCTGCCGCCTTCGCGGATTGCAAAGCGCATTTCTGCTTCGATGGCAACAGGGCTGATAAGGTCAACGGTAAGCTCTACGTTGTCGCCAGGTTTGCACATGTCAGTGCCTTCTGGAAGGGTGATAACGCCAGTTACGTCGGTTGTTCTAAGATAGAACTGTGGGCGGTAGTTGTTGAAGAATGGAGAGTGACGGCCGCCGTCCTCTTTAGAAAGAACGTAAACTTGACCTTTAAACTTCTTGTGGCCTTTGATAGAGCCTGGTTTTGCAAGAACTTGCCCACGCTCAACCTCATCACGGGCGATACCGCGAAGAAGAACGCCGATATTGTCACCAGTTTGAGCAGAATCCAAAAGCTTACGGAACATTTCAATACCAGTTACAACATATGGACGGTTTGCGTCGGTGAAACCAACGATTTCGATGGTGTCAGAAACTTTCAAAACACCACGCTCAACACGACCAGTAGAAACAGTACCGCGGCCAGTGATAGTGAACACGTCCTCAACAGCCATCAAGAACGGCTTGTCATCTTCACGAGCTGGCTCGTCGATATATGTGTCAACATGCTCGAAAAGCTCGATAATTTTGTCGCCCCACTCGCCAGCTGGATTTTCCAAAGCTTCACGGGCAGAACCTTTGATGATTGGCGTGTCATCCCCTGGGAAGTCTTGCTTGTCAAGGGCTTCACGGATTTCCATTTCAACAAGCTCGATAAGCTCTTCATCAGCAATGTCGCACTTGTTCATAAATACAACAATTTTAGGAACACCAACCTGACGGGCAAGAAGAATATGCTCATTAGTTTGTGCCATAACACCGTCAGTTGCAGCAACCACAAGGATTGCACCGTCCATTTGAGCCGCTCCAGTAATCATATTTTTAACATAGTCGGCATGGCCTGGGCAGTCAACGTGGGCATAGTGACGCTTGTCAGTTTCATACTCAATATGAGTGGAGTTAATGGTTATACCACGAGCCTTTTCTTCTGGAGCTTTGTCAATTTTGTCAAAGTCTACAATTTCACCAGTGCCGTAACGTTGGTTAAGGGTGCGGGAAATTGCAGCGGTTAGGGTGGTTTTACCATGGTCAACGTGACCGATAGTTCCGATATTAACGTGGGGTTTGTTTCTTTCAAACTTAGCTTTCGCCATAAGTAACTTCCTCCTTAATGCGGGCGTTGCCCATAATTCATTATACAAATTATAGTAATTATACTAGGTTGTTCTTGATTTTGCAAGTGTTTTTTGCAAAATTAAATCACATTAGCTATTTTTTAGAGTTGCTTTCTCCATAATGCTCTTTGGAACTTGCTCATAATGACCAACTTCCATGGCGAAAACGCCACGACCTTGGGTCATGGAGCGCAGGCGGGTTGTGTATCCAAACATTTCGGCAAGAGGTACAAAAGCATGAACAACAACAGCACCAGAGCGGGCTTCGGTGGAGTCGATACGGCCGCGGCGGCTGTTCAAATCACCAATAACATCACCCATATAGTCCTCGGATACAGTAACGTCAACTTTCATAATAGGCTCTAGCAACACAGCGTCACCTTTGCGCATTGCTTCTTTAAACGCCATAGAACCAGCGATTTTAAAGGCAATTTCAGAAGAGTCAACATCATGGAAGCTTCCATCATAAAGGGTAGCTTTTACCCCAAGAACAGGATAGCCGCCGATAACACCAGATTCCATGGCTTCTTTGATGCCAGCCTCGATTGGGGAGATGAATTCGCGAGGAATTGCACCACCAACGATTTTGTTTTCAAAGATGAAGCTGTTTTCAGAATCATTAGCGTCAATTGGCTCAAATTTAACCTTACAGTGACCATATTGACCTTTACCACCAGACTGCTTAACATATTTACCTTCAACGTCAACAGCTTTGCGGAAAGACTCACGATAGGCAACCTGAGGCTGACCAACATTAGCTTCTACCTTAAATTCGCGAAGCAGACGCTCAACAATAACCTCAAGGTGAAGTTCGCCCATACCAGCAATAATTGTTTGCCCAGTTTCCTGGTCTGTATAGGTTTTGAATGTTGGGTCCTCTTCTGCCAATTTAGCAAGAGAAAGGGACATTTTATCCCGTCCTGCCTTGGTTTTAGGCTCAATGGCAATGTGGATAACAGGCTCTGGGAAGTTCATAGACTCCAAAACAACAGGACTATCTTCGATACAAAGAGTGTCGCCAGTTGTGGTAGACTTTAGACCAACAGCAGCGGCAATGTCACCTGCAAAAACCTTGTCAACCTCTTCCTTTTTGTTAGAGTGCATAAGGAAGATGCGGCTGACGCGCTCTTTTTTATCCTTTGTAGCGTTGTAGATATAGTTTCCGCTTTCAAATGTACCAGAATATACACGGAAGAAGGCAAGTTTGCCCACGTGCTGGTCAGTTACAATTTTAAAAGCAAGGGCAGAGAAAGGCTCGCTATCATCAGATTTGCGCTCCACCTCTTCCTCGGTGTGGGGCACAACACCTTTAATTGCCTCAATGTCAATAGGCGCAGGCAAGTAGTCCACAACGCCATCAAGAAGCAATTGCACGCCCTTTTTCTTATAGGCAGAACCGCAGAAAATAGGGGTTAGTTGGGTGGTGATGGTGGCTTTACGAAGAGCTTTTTTAAGCTCATCAATGCCAACTTCCTCTTCCATCAAAACCTTTTCCATAATGGCTTCGTCGGTGTCCGCTATAGCATCAATTAAAGCTGCGCGGGCAGCTTCAGCATCAGCCACCAAATTGGCAGGAATGTCACCTTCAATAACATCTTCACCAAGTTCGCCGCCGAAAGTATATGCCTTCATTGTGAAAAGGTCAATCATGCCTTCAAATTGAGATTCAGCACCAATCGGAATTTGCACAGGGGCAGGGTTCGCGCCTAAACGCTCCTTAATCATGCCGACAACATTCATAAAGTCCGCGCCTAATTTGTCCATTTTGTTGACAAAGGCGAGGCGGGGAACTTTATATTTATCAGCCTGACGCCAAACGGTTTCGGATTGAGGCTCAACGCCGCCTTGACCGCAGAAAACCGCAACAGCACCATCCAAAACACGCAGAGAACGCTCAACCTCAACGGTGAAATCCACGTGACCAGGTGTGTCAATAATATTTACACGGTAGTCGTTCCAGAAGGTAGTAGTAGCCGCCGAAGCGATTGTAATGCCGCGCTCCTGCTCCTGGTCCATACTGTCCATAACGGCGTTACCGTCATGGGTATCTCCCATTTTATGCACCTTGCCCGTGTAATACAAAATGCGTTCTGTGAGAGTTGTCTTACCCGCATCGATATGGGCCATGATGCCAATATTTCGGGTTTTCTCTAGCGGGTATGCTCTCTTACTCAAAATACCATCTCCTAATCTTTAAATACTCTTATAATGGGCCATACTCTTTGGCGACTTGCTCCCGAACCCAAGCGGCTTCTTCGCTTCCCATTTCGGTTTCAAGTGTAGAAATTTGAGCGTCAAGCCCTTTAACTTCAATGCCTTTATTGAGAGTACGAATTGTTAATAAAGCGTGCAAACTGCGTCTGTACCACGCTTGCAGTTCATTGTTAGTTGCCATAAAATCAACCTCCAAAAACTACCATTTGAAGTGAGAGAAAGCACGGTTAGCATCAGCCATTTTGTGCATTTCTTCTTTACGGCGCACAGCACCGCCAGTGTTGTTGATAGCGTCCATAATTTCATTAGCAAGACGCTCTTCCATGGTTTTTTCGCTTCTGCGGCGGCTGAAGTTAACCAACCAACGAAGCCCAAGGGCTTGTCGCCTTTCTGGGCGAACTTCCATTGGCACTTGATAGGTCGAACCGCCAACACGGCGGGCTTTAACTTCAACTTGAGGCATGATGTTTGCCATTGCTTCTTCAAAACTTTCAAGGGCGTTTTTGCCCTCACGCTTTGACTCAACAGTGCTAAACGCCTTGTATACAATACCTTGCGCCACACCTTTCTTGCCATCTAGCATGATGGTGTTAATCAGTTTTGTCACGACCTTGCTTTTATACAGCGGGTCTGCCAAAACATCCCTTTTTGGGACATGTCCTTTTCTTGGCACGTCTCTTCCCTCCATTTCTAAGCGTGAATAACACGCTTGCGGTACTCAAGAAGCGATGATAATCGCAACCTGTGGTGCCTGTTCTTGAGTTCAAAACTCACCCAGCACTAAACATGGGGATAAGCTCTGACCTCAAGAACAAGCAACTTGGTACGTTAAAAGTGCTTACTTCTTAGGTCTTTTCGCGCCGTATTTAGAACGGGCTTGCATACGGCCAGAAACACCAGCTGTATCAAGAGTTCCGCGCAAAATGTGATAACGAACACCAGGTAAGTCGCGTACACGACCACCACGGATTAGCACCACGCTATGCTCTTGTAAGTTGTGACCCTCACCTGGGATGTAGGCCGTAACCTCCATACCATTGGAAAGACGAACCCTAGCAATTTTGCGAAGTGCAGAATTTGGCTTTTTAGGCTTTTCGGTACGCACAGCCGTGCAAACACCGCGCTTAAAAGGGCTTGAAGCATCAAAACGTTGCTTTTTCAAGCTGTTAAGGCTTTTCTGCAAAGCTGGTGCAGTAGACTTACGTATTTTCTGCCCTCTGCCTTTTCTTACTAATTGGTTAAACGTTGGCAATTCATTCACCTCCCTACATATATAATCAAAACATACCTTGGCATTATACCATTATTTTTATACAATGTCAAGGGAAATTTTGAGATAATTTACGAAAGTTGGATATTGACTTTTGGAGGTAAATTAGGTATAGTTAACTTGTATGCATTTGTTAAAAGTGAGGGGAATTTGTGGGTATATTTAAACGCTCTAGGTACATAGCTTTAGCCTTTATTGTTTTGGCGTCGTTTACTGCCGTGTTTTTTGTGCTTGGTTCGCGGGCATCAAATACGGCTAACCATATTAGTGATGAACGTCACAGCTTGTCTGTGGCTTTATATGATTTGTCTGTTTCTGCTGAGTCTGAAACCCGCCTTATGCGCGTTATTGCGGTAAACGAGAACACAGAAATGCAGCGCAATGCTTTTGATATTTTGATTGATGAGGATAGAGCCAGTCAAGTTATTGAGATTTTTATGGAGTGGGATGCGCCCCAAAGAGAAATTGAGCTGTTGGAAGAATTTGCAAGGCGCAGAAATTTGATGAACGAAATTTTCCAAGTAGTTTTTTATTTACGTGATGAAGGCCGCTTAGAGGATGCAATCGACCTAGCCCATAGCCGAGAGATTGCATATTTAGGTACGCCCCTTGGACCCAAAATTGACGAGCTTTTGCAAATGGTGTACCACCGCACCGCGCAGGAGTTGGAGGATACCGAAATTCAATCTCGGTTTTTTATGTCACTAAGCTTGGTTTTTTCCATTGGTTTGGTGCTTATCGGTGCTATTGGCTTGTTTGGGCTGTTAAGCGTTGTTTTGCCTATGCGGGTTCGGGTTGTTATGTACGTTGTTCTTCTTACGCCTGTTATAAACTTAGTTTTTGTGGCGCAAGCCACCAATTACGCTAACGAAATGCATCAGGTTAGAAAAGACCATTATTCCCTAATTGCTGCTGTTTATGACCTAGAGCGTAGCACAGAGGCGTTAACCCGCCTGTCCCGCATCTTCGTTATAACCCAAGGGGAGGCGCAATTTGCCTTATACCAAGCAGAAAGAGGGCGGGATGTGTTTGGGCGGTCTTTGGACACTTTCGTGTTATCCCAGGCTACTGACCAGGAAACGAATACCATGGTTTATCTTGTAAATCGCGTTACAAACCTGCGCGTTATCGAGGACCGTGTAATGCAAGAGCGAACAAAAGGGCTGGATAGGGAAGTGGCGATTGAGAGGGTTTTTGGCCCAAGCTTTGTGCAGATGGGTTTTCCTGTAAATGGTCTTTGTGTGGAGTTGCGGGGAATGATTGACGCCCGCGTGGAAGAAACCCTGCACATGTATTCCGCAAGTTACCGAATCTATCACAATTTGGTATTGGGTTCAAGTGCTTTCCTGTTTTTGGTTGGCGCAATCGGCACAATTGTTAAAACCCACCGCAAAACACTTAGGACAGAGGTTGCACCCTCTGACATAATTTTGAAATTTAGATATGCTAATATTAAAACTAGCTTGCTGTTTTCCTTTGGCGCTATTATTTTGCTGTTTAGCGGTCAAATTGTTGCCACAACATTTTTTAACAATAACATCCGCTCACTTAATAACCATAATATGGAATTCATTATGGCAAGGTCGGAGCTTTTACTGGAATTTCATCAAGAATTCACCGAAATGCGGTTAATTTTAGCAGAGTCTTTTATGGACTCAGCTTTCTTAGAAACCGCCGACGAGGCTTTATGGAGCAGCTACGAGCGACGCTTAACTCACTCCTATGAAAACCTTAACAGGTTATCTGAAGCATATTTGCAATCTATCCAAGATGACCCTGTGTTTCCTAAGGTTGAGAATGATACGCGAGTTTACATTATGATAACCATAATGAATTATGTCAAAGGAACTTATTACGCTTTCAGCGAAAACTTTTTCCTAGATGGGGATAGGTCGCTTTATTTTGAACATGACATGGGTTATACCGAATCTGCTGTTATTATGATGGACGCGCTTAGGAGGATAAGAAATCTTAACCAAGAGATTATAACGGATAACATGCGTCATTATACCTTCATTTCACAAAGCATCACCAATGGGTCTTTGGTGGTGGCTGTATTGTTAGCGTCCAGTGCCGCTTGGTTTGTAATACGCCGCTTTGTTAATAAAATGTCCATGGTGCAAAACAACGCAGAAGCGGTTATATATGGGGATTTTGGGCGCATTGTACAAATGGATGAAAGTGACGAAATCTCAAAACTTTTTAAAGAGATTGTTGGGGCTCTTGCTAATGTGGTTAATCAGGTTAATTATGTTGTGGAGCAACATTCTGTTGGGGATGACCAAATCCGAATTGATGTAACTTCACTTAAAGGCAGCTCCCTTGAGATGGCAATGGCGATTAATAAGCTGTTAGACACGGTAACCGAAAACCTTATTGCCATTAGGTCGGCAGAGGAGCGCAGCAACATTATGCTTAACGGCAACCCTGCCGCATGTTTTCTGATTGACGAAGATTTTAGGGTGATTGATTGTAACGAAGCCGCAACAGCCTTGTTAAAATTTGAAAACAAACAAGAAACCCTGTTAAGAAGCCACGAAATTTTTGCAGCAAGAGGTTTTGCGACGCTAGAGCGCATTTTCCTTTCTGCCCTTGCATCTGGTCACGAAAGTTTTGAATGGGAGCTTTCCAATGCCCGCGGCGGCTTTATCCCTGCCCACATAACATTTGCCCGCTTTGCATCCCGCGATAAAAAGGTTATTGCCGCTTATATACAGGATTTAACGGCAATTCGCAATATGTTGGAACAACAAGAGTTGATGGAAATTGCCCAGGAGAACAGCCAGGCGAAAAGCCGTTTCCTTGCTCGCATGTCACACGAACTGCGCACGCCCCTGACGGCAGTTATGGGAATTTCTGAAATTCAGATGCATAACAAAGCCCTGTCGCCAGATGCCTATGAGGCTTTCACCAAAATCAACAACTCTGCTGATGTTCTCCTTGGCATTGTAAATGACATTTTGGACTTGTCAAAAATAGAAGCAGGCAAAATGGACATTACCAACATAGAATACGACTCTGCAAGTATGTTTAGCGACGTTGCCCAGCTTAATTTGGTTTATCTTGGCAGTAAGCGATTAGATTTTGTGGTAGACGTTGGCGAGGATGTGCCATCTTTGCTTAAAGGTGACGAATTGCGCATTAAACAGGTGGTTAACAATGTGCTGTCCAATGCATTTAAATATACAGACAAAGGCTCTGTTAACCTGCGGGTGCGTGTGGAAAACAGCGATTTAGACAATATAGTAAATCTTGTTATTACTGTGACGGATACAGGCAAAGGCATGTCAGAACAGCAATTAAAGGCTTTGTTTGACGATTACAGTCGCTTCCACACTCGCAATGACGCTTTTGATGTAGGAACAGGACTTGGCATGTCTATAACCCGAGGGCTGCTAACCCGCATGGACGGCACAATTGCCGTGACCAGTAGCGTCGGCAAAGGCACAGAAGTTACCATAATTCTGCCTCAAACCATTGTTACATCGCAAACTTTGGGCAAGGCGGCTACAAAATCTCTAAAAAGCTTTTCGACCTCTGCCGCATCCACTGCTAAGCGTATGTCATTTAAGCCAGAACCAATGCCCTATGGCAGAGTGCTTGTGGTGGATGATGTAGATGCGAATATTTACGTTGCTAATGGTCTTTTAGAATTATATGAGTTGGAAATTGAAACCTGCTCCAGCGGCGTGTGTGCCGTCCAAAAGATAGAGGACGGACAGGTTTATGACATTATTTTCATGGACCAAATGATGCCAGAAATGACAGGAACAGAAGCCGCCGCCGCTATACGCGGAATGGGATATACTAACCCTATTGTAGCTTTGACAGCAAACGCCCTTGTGGGTCAGGCGGATGAGTTTATGCGCAGTGGTTTTGACGGGTTTTTGTCAAAGCCCATACAAACGGCACAACTTAACGCGGTTTTGCACAAATTTATTAAGGAGAAACATTTTCCAAGTGTTGACGGTGTTGGCTTCGTGAAAACCGATGCCAGCGACGTGGAAGAGATTTTTGATAATCATATGCCCCTTGAGATTATCGACAAGATAAACCAAGACTTTTTGTCAACACAGGGGGATGTTATTAACCAAATTAGTTACGCTCAAAGCCAAGGCGACAATTTTACGGCAGAGAGGTTGGCGCATACCCTAAAGGGTCTTGCAAGTCTTATTGAAGAGGAGGCATTAGCAAATGTAGCCGCAGAAGCCGAAACCCGCTTTAAGGAGGGAGGAGAGCCAGGCGATGTACTAGACAGGCTAGCAAGCCAGCTTGACCCGGTGTTAGATAGACTGAAAGCGCAATATTCTGAAACGGATAACGCGGCAGAAGCGGCAGAGCAATGGACAAAAACCCTTGACAAAGCCGTGGCAATTGACGTTTTCGGCAGGTTAGAGGAATTGCTAAAGCGAAGAAGCTTTGACGCTAGTGACATGGTGGTGGAGCTGACCGAGATACCTGACACTAAGGAGCTTATCGAGGCTGTTAAAACCCTGGAATTTAGGCATGCTTTAAAAATATTGAAAGACTTACGGGAAACATTAGGTTTGCATGATAAATGATACAGCTAAATAAAAATAGAGGTGAACAAATGAATTTACAGCAATTAGACCCAGCACTGCTGTCGGCAGGCAGGGACGAAGGACAATTAATAAGTGTGTTGCAAAAGGCACAAGAAATTTTTGGCTATTTGCCTAATGAGGTAATTGAATACATAGGCGAAGGCATGGGGCTTTCTCCTGCTAAGGTGTTGGGCGTGGCAACTTTCTACTCCCTTTTCCGCACGAAACCCATTGGCAAAAACCTTGTTATGCTGTGCCAAGGTACGGCTTGCCATGTTAATGGTTCTGGCGAAATTGAAGAAGCCGTTAAGGCTCACTTGAAAGTGGATGAAGGGGAAATTTCCGCAGACGGACTTTTTACC
>Ga0209755_10005561_pt1 | contig 14284 bp, 16 predicted proteins | sample TergutCo191P1_FD_187301 | JGI IMG/M metagenome (GOLD analysis project Ga0209755, IMG submission 187301) | Cornitermes sp. P1 segment gut microbial communities from Petit-Saut dam, French Guiana - Co191P1 (SPAdes) (version 2) | ecosystem: Host-associated > Arthropoda: Insects > Digestive system... | reverse complement strand
TGAAATCCAGACCTGCAAACTCTTCCCTCATCTGTAACCCTGCCCCGTTTCCCATAATTCCCCTCCCGGAGATTTGCTTTATTCGGGAATTATAGCACTTTTACAGAATTCTGTGGGTCAAGTTTAGGGTTTTACCGGGGGTCTCTGACTTATGTCAGAGTCTATATCAACCGTCGCCCAATCGGAAAAGCCCCGATTCATAACGACACCGCCCAACCACATGGTTTCATCGTTATGATCTTCTACCCCGCACTTCCTGCGCAATCGAGGTGGTCGAGCCATGCCCTGGGTATACCTTTATGCCACCGTCCATGGCAAACAGGCGATTCAGCGAGGCGGAAAGCAACGCATCATTCCCGCCAGGAAGATCGGTTCGACCGTACCCGTCCCGGAAAAGCGTATCCCCGGTGAACAGCACTCCGGCCTTTTTGTCCCAAAAACCGACGCTCCCCGGGGTGTGACCAGGCAAGTGCAGTACGGTGAAAGGTCCCGCGGTGTCCCCTTCGGCGAGGGTTCTGCCGGACGGCGGCATGTCTTCCCACAACGCATCGATGTACGCCGAATTCCCACCCGCGGCATTGAAAGTACGGCAATGGACGGGGCGGGAATTCGGCCCCAGGTACTCCGCATCGCCGGCGTGGATGGAGATCTCCGGCCCGCCTTCCTTGGCAAGGGCGTTCCTCCGCTGGTATTCCCTTACAAGGGCCGGCACCGCGGCGATATGGTCAAAGTGGCCGTGGGTAAGTAGAATATGCGAAGGGAAAAGGTTAAGCTGGTCAAGAAGGGCGATAATACGGTCGCCCTCCTCGCCTGGGTCGATTACGGCGCAAGGGGCGAGGCCATCGTGTGATGGCCCGTCCAAGGGGTATATCCAGCAGTTGGTTGCGATACCCCCGACGACTATTTGGCGTATATTTTTTTCCTGCATGGAGGAATGATACACTGAGACCGCTTGATTTACTAGTGATATTCGGCATAGTGGTTCTTTGGTACGGACTGGTGCCAGTGGCCGGGGCGTTGCTCAAACGCTACACCTGGTTCAAATTCAGGAATCGCTTCAATGGATTTCGCACACATCCGATTATGGATAACCAGACTTACTGGCAGATGGACGCAAACGAAGGGGATACCCGCGTTTTCCGTTTCTTCGGCGAGCTTGAATCGGTGACGGACAGACAGGCCCTTTGGGTTCGCGGCGGTGAACTGCTCGTCCCAGTTTTTCTCAAAAACGCCGAAACCTATCTGTTGCCGATGCAAAGAAATGAAGGCATTCCCGAAATATCCGATCCCGGCGAGGAGGCTCCCGAAAAAATTCGCTGGGAAAGGATTTCCTCGCTTGCCGAGGGGGCGAAGGTTTTCATTGGCGGGCAGTTGTCGTTCCAGGAAGGGCGATGGGTTTTTGTTTCCACTAAGGAAAATCCCTTGATGGTGATCTTTTACGATGGCCCCGAGCATTCTCTTGCAACAAACGCAATCTGGGCGGGCCGGCACCGCGGCGAATACTTCAATCTGGTTACGCCCTACGCCTTGATAATCGGCGCACTGTGTCTTCTTTTTGTCGCAGCCTTTTTTCTTCCCCGGCCTGCGTTTCGCCCCACGGTAATCGTTTCAATAGTGGCGATATTCACGCCCCTCTTTCCCTTGGTTCCGCCGGGCCTGTTGTTCACTGTGCTATATCGCCGCCTTACCTGGAAGTCAAGGGTTCTTCGGGCGTACAGCGACCTTGCCAAGTTGCCCCTGCACTACTTCGCCCTGTTGGACGGCAACACCCTTCTGCACGGGAAGCGTGTTCTTCCCGACGGCGAGACCTACGGTTTCGTGTGCAGTGCGCAACTCCCGTCGGAAGTACACGAAGGCAAGATCCCCATGTTGATACCAGAAATAACGGAGATCAACCGCAACAGTTGGTACATTTTTGGGGCGGTGCGTCCCAGCGAACTGTTGCCGTCCCGCCCCAAAGATCCCTTTGCGACTTTTGGGGTTCTGCCGGGCAACCCGACGAAGTTTGCCCAGCGTTGCACGGCGAAGGCCTATGCGCTGGAAACGTTCGCTTGGGTCGTGTTGCTGACGGGGATTGCGTTAAATGTCTTTTTCCTGCGGATGGTTCTCTCCTTGATGATCTGAGGCACCGGGCCCCAACGTTGCCGAACGGGTGAAACGGAGGGGCAATAGAGCGATATGGAAAAGGCAAAGTGGCAAGAACTGTCTTCGACAATTTGTTAAAATAATTTTTTACGGCGGACCAAACGGAAGACTGGTGCGTACTTTTTTGGACTCGAGCATTGGGGGCATACCCTACTGCCGCCATTTCTGTGAGAGGAACCCTGACCAAATCGTCGCACACCTTGCCAACCAATCGCCTGCACTTTCCCTGCGGAAAACGAGACCGCGATGAACTTGGCACAATTCTTGTTGCGCTTGTGGAAAGGATTACGCAGGCCATCAACTTGGGATAATCGTGCTGGCCCGCAACTCCGCATCGATAGTGGCCCCCTAATCCCAATATTTCCCTATGTCCATGGCCTAAAACACTGCGTAGGCTGCACACAGGCACGCTAGCAAAACGGAACAACCACTGTTTACATAAAAAGCCCATCTTGTGGAAAATGATGGAGGAAAAGTTTTCCCAAGGATCCAACATTTTTAGTATCGATATTTTCGATAACTTCACCTTCATTCAACAAAACACAATGATCCGCAAAATTGTCCAAAAACTCAATGACATGACTGGAAAAAAGTATTGTGGCACCTTTTTCCTTGTAATATTTGAGCAGTTTTTTTATTTTCATATTGGAAACGATATCCAGCCCATCATTTGGTTCGTCCCAAATAATCGTGCTAATTTCCCCAATCAAACTGATAACAATCTGCGCTTTCTTTTTCATCCCAGTGGAACAATCCTTGAAGCGTTTATGCAAATATTTGTCAACCTCAAAATATCTTATTAATTCATCTGTCTCGGTTAAAAGTTTATTTTTTCCCGTTCTTAGGATTGTCGCCAATTCTATGTTTTCCATGCAGGTTAACTGCGGGTACAGATAATCATCGCTAGGAAGGAAAGCTATTTTTCTACGGCAAGAATGAAAGTCTTTCTCATTGGTTGTCTTGATATTATCGTGGGATATAAAGCCCGAAGTTGGAACGTAAAGACCTTCGATACAGTTTAATAATGTCGTTTTCCCCGCTCCATTATAGCCGATAATGCCATAAATAATTCCAGGGGAAAATTGTAGATTAATATCCCTGATGCCAGAATTCGTGTTAAACAGTTTGGTAAGGTTTTCGCATATTATCATGCCAAGAACCACTCCTTGTACTCATTTTTGGCCGCTACAAAGGTAGCGATAACTGGGATTATTAAAACAGGCAAAAAAACAATCGACAATGTGCTAGCCCACATGGTTAACGCCATAACAAGCAGTGCTACTATCAATTTTATTATAATGTGATTGAATGTAAAGGCGATATTAATCATAGCAAAAAACAAGACGGATATACAGTACAAATACCTTAACATCAATGTCAGATTAACAAAACCGCCAATGAAAACGAACGGCACCAGCAACCAGCCATAGATTACGCCAAGAAAAAACACAGTTCTTTTCATGTGATACTTGAAATCATTTGGGGAAATTATGGCTTGGAATTTCCAATTTATTTGTGGTATTGAACCTAGAATTCCTAGTAACCCAAAGAAAAATATCACCATTAACACCTTGAAAAAAATAGACTGAAACCTATAATAGTCAGGGTGAAACACATTTACGTCCTGCGTAAATAAGATTATGCTGATAAAAAACAAGACAGTGCATATTACTGCCGTGGACAAAAAATCGGTGGTCAAATAATCATGTAAAATGCTTTTTGTTGATGGATTAACTCTCGGTTTCTTTGTGTTAATTTGAGTTCGTTTTTTGCCCATGTGATCATTTTTTTTGTACATTATCCAAAAAGATAGGAGTACTGAAAAAAACGATGCTCCTGATATTATTATGAAATATATTATGTCCGCCACGAAATTGTATGCTATGACATTAAAAACGAGCATCCACACATTATTTGCAAGAGCCCGTTTCATGAAAAACTTGGCATAAATATCTTTGTTGCTAAACTTGCTTTTTGAATATCTAAGCAAAAACGGCATCGTATGATGAGTTTTCAATGAATTAAACAATGAAAAGCAAATAAAAACGGAGATGATTCCGATTGTTGTTTGAATGTTCAGCGTTATATAATGATACCCATTGACAATGGCAAAAATAAAGGCGCCGATAAATATCATCGCCGCAATAACTACTATAGGGGAAGATTTAAAAATATCAAGCATTCTCTTGATTGCTATTTTTGTCCAAAAAAGTATCAATGCCATTTTTTGATTATAACACAGATCCCCCACATCCTGTACGCTACGCTCAAAAGGTCTGCCACGGGAACAAAACTTTGTGCCGAGGTCATATGAGACTACCTTTCTTTTAATTGTATTTTATTCACACATGCGCATATGCGCTTACATGCGGGGCGGCCATATCAAGAGGTGGAAATTTCCATACCGCACCCCTTGAACAAAATCCCATTTGGGCATACAATACGGAAAGTGTTCTCCCTGTTTTTTCAGGGCGTGCCATGGCGTGCCATGGCGGTGTGGTTTTCAAGGACTCTTGGTATAATATTTAAGGAGAAATCCCATGAAACGGACTTATCAGCCGAGCAAGGTTAAGCGGAACCGTAAATTTGGTTTCCGCAACAGGATGAAAACGCGGGGTGGAAGGGCCATCCTGAAGCGCAGAAGGGCCAAGGGCCGCTATAAACTGACGGTTTCCGACGAGAAAAAGCCCTACTAGTGGTTCCCAAGGCTGAGTTTGCCCATCTGCCAGTGGTTTTGCCGGGGATAGAAGGTTCTTTTCGTTTTCGGCGAGAGGAGCACCTGAAAAAAGGGAGCGAAATCAGGAAGGTTTTTAGTAAGGGAAAACGTGTCGGCTGTCGCGGGGTGAAGCTGTTTGTGTTGGAGAATGGTTTTCCTCGCAACCGCATTTGCTTTACCTTCTCTAGGGGGTTTGCGGGTGCAGTGAAGCGGAACCGCGCCAGAAGGATTGGCAGGGAGGCATACCGCGTTTTGAAGTCTGGCCTTAACCATGGGTACGATTTGGTTGTTCTGGTGTATCCGGAGGATGCGAATTCCGCAGGTGCAGGGCTGGGGCTTGAGGATCGTTTGGGGCAGCTTAGGTACCTGTTTGCCAAGGCCGGTTTGACCGGCACTGGTTCGGCGCAATGAAACGCATGGCCGTGGCCTTGGTAAGGTTTTACCAAGGGGCCATTTCCCCGCATTTTCCGCCGTCTTGTAGGTACTATCCGACCTGCTCGGCGTATGCAATCGAGGCGCTGGAGCGATACGGGTTTTTGCGGGGTTTCCTGCTGGCTTTAAAGCGGTATCTGCGTTGCCACCCTTTTTGTGCCGGCGGCTACGATCCGGTTCCTTAGGTTGGCGGCGAACGGCAAGCGATATTTTGAAACGAGGGTAAGCGTACTTCATTATGGAAAAAAATACATTGTTGGCGGTGGTGCTTTCCGTCGTCGTGCTGATTGGGTTCTACTTAGTGCAGGCGATATTTTTTCCGCCCGTGCAGCGCCAGCCAGCGCCCACTCTCCCAGGCGATCTTCAGTTGCAGGCTCCGGCGCCCGTGGGAGTGCTGCCCGTCGATCAGCCTCCCGCTGTCACCCCTGGCGTGGCTGTGGCCGTACCGCAAGAGGATGCAGACATTGGCTTTGAGCAATTGGTTCATATCGATACTGATTTTCTGTCGGTGGTGCTTTCCAATGCCGGGGGAAATATTGTCTCGTTTAGGCTGAACAGGCACATGGACGGGAACGAACCCGTAGAGATGATTTTCCGCGGGGACGGCGGTTCCCATGCCTTTACGATTGCCTTCGGGCCGCCCAACACTCAGCCCGAAACTTCCTTCTTCTATGTGGATTTAGATCGTATTTCGGATCACATAGTACGGTTTTACCGGGATTTTCCCATTCACAATGATCCGGTGGCGCGTTTTTGGCTCGAAAAAGAGTACAGGTTTTTCCCCAGCGAATATATGTTCGAGCTTACCGTCCGCCTAAGGGCCGACCAACTGGTGAACTTCGATTTTGGCGGCATGGCCTACACCCTTTCCTTTGGCCCCCAGATTGGGCCGGCTTTTCAGAGACTCGACAGGCATCAAAATTTCCGCCAGTACTTTACTTTTGACGGCAGGCGCAGAAGGACAGAAAGAGCGAACGATTCTATCATAAGCCCAGGGCCGCGGTGGGCGGCGATTGCGGGGCAGTATTTTACCCTTATCGCAATTCCCGCGCTTCCCGGAGGCTTTGATTTGAGTTTCTCCGAAAGACCGCCGGAACCGGGCATTCCCTCCGTATCGCGAATGCACCTGATTCGCCCCTCCCTGGCAACCTCGCGGGTGGATGATGTCTTTCGTTTTTACCTGGGCCCAAGAAGATTGGACACGCTCCAAGCCTACGACAGGGGAGACAGTGCCATTGTCGGGGTTAGCGGTTTGCAGCTTAACGAGATGGCAGGTTCCCGGGGCTTTTTGGCCCCCCTGGAAAGGGTGCTCTTGTGGTTTCTCATGTTGTTTCACAGGGTGACGGGGAATTACGGCGTCGCAATCATACTGCTGACCTTGCTGGTCAGGATTCTTTTCTTCCCCCTTACCAAAAAAGGTTCCGAGGCGACTCTGCGTATGCAGGCCATAGCCCCAAAAATCAAGGAGCTTCAGGCGAAGTACAAGGACAACCGGCAGAAGCTAAACATGGAGATGGCGGAACTGTACAAGAAGGAAGGCTACAACCCGCTCAAGGGCTGTCTTCCCATGTTGCTCCAGCTTCCCATTTTCTTCGCCATGTTCAATCTTTTCCGCACCCACTTTGAGCTGCGCGGGGCGATGTTCATTCCGGGTTGGATTCCCGATCTTTCGGTGCCAGAGTATATCTGGGCTTTCCCGGAGGATATTCGGTTGCCGCTTCTTGGCTGGGATGCTTTGCGCCTTTTGCCGTTCATCTATGTGGGATCGCAGTTGCTCTACGGCAAGGTAACCCAGACGCCCGATCAAAAGGCCAATCCTCAGATGAAGCTGTTGCTGTACATCATGCCCATAGTGTTCTTCTTTGTGCTGTACGACATGCCGTCTGGGCTTTTGGTATACTGGACTTCTTCCAACCTTCTGACCATGGTTCAGCAGTTGACAATCATGAAGTACCTTGCCAAGAAGAAAGCCGCCCAAGCGGCGGAGGCGGAAGCAACTGTCATAGCTTCGCCGCAAAAGAAGAACGGCCAGACGACGAAAGCGGCGAAACCATCATCCAATGTCATCGCACCGAAGAAGAAAAAGAGAAGGTAATCTGCGGTCGTTTGTGCTTTGCGGATTACTTTAACCGGCGGCATTGGTCGCCGTAAAAAAGTTTTGAGAGGAGATACTATGGAATATGAATTTGAAGGCCGCACCGAAAAGGAGGCCATTGACAATGCGGCGGAACAACTTGGTCTTGAAAAAGACGACTTTGATGTGGAAATTTTGGAAACCCAGCGTCAGGGCCTTTTCAAAAGGGGGCATGTGCGGATAAGGGTGCATACCGATAAGCTGTCCCCCACCGCTACCGAAACGGCGGAAGGCGGTGACGTAGATCGAAAGTCCAAGGGCAGGCCCGTCTTTGGCGACCCGCTTGCCCGGAACGAATTCGAGGAACAAATGACCGCCTTTATAGCCGGGATTATTGATCGCATGGGCTATGGCGGCAAGGTTTCGGTTCTGTTTCGCGAGGAAAAAAAGCTTGGCCTGAAAATCGATTCGGAGCATTCGTCGATACTGATTGGAAAAAAAGGCAAAAACATCGACGCCCTTCAATTGCTTGCCAATGTATACGCCAGGCAGATTGGCCGCGATGACATGCGGGTGATTCTTGACAGCGAAAATTACCGGATTCGCCGCGAGGAATCGCTGGTTCGATTGGCTTACACCATTGCCGACCGCGTTGGGGAAAGTCGCTCTTCCGTTCTTCTTGAGCCGATGAATCCTTTTGACCGGCGTCTTATTCATACCACGCTTAACGACATTGCCCACGTTGATACCAAAAGCGAAGGCGAGGGCCTGTACAAACGAGTTCGGGTGTCTTTCCGGGGCGCAAATAGCACTGGCAGGAATTCCGAACTGAATTCGGACTGAATATGGTAAAACCGAAACCGTTGCTTGCCGCCGTAATTTTCTCCGTTTTTGCGGTGCCTGTTTTTTGCGCCCCGCGGAGTGCTGCGCTGGAAGACTTGGTCGGTTCCGAGCGTGCGGCGATTCTGAGGGCTTCGGCGGATGCACCAGATCAGGGGGAACTTCTGAGCGAGGTGCAGTTGCGGAACCCCGGCCTTCGTCTTTTGCCGAGGCACGGGGAACTCGGGCGGTTTGTCGTGGAAACCAAAAGCAACCTTGGGCCGGCCATTCTTGTGGAAGCCCTTTTCCTGTATAACAAACCGCATGGCCGAACGGAAGCATGGAGCGAAGCCGAGCGGACGGGTTTGTTCAACACCGTTACCGCATTAAGCACCCTCACCGGGATTCAGTACTTCTCGGCGACCCGCGGGGCGATGCATACTTTCTACGAGTCCTCGCATGTGATTGATAACCCCAGAAACAGAAACCCTTTGCCAGATCCCACGTTTGCCACGCCGCCGGAGACTCTGGTTCTGTATGCGCGGCAAAGGGATCTGACCTTTGGGGACAACACCTACCGCTTTGACTACCGCGCAGGGACGGACTTTTTCCTGTTTGCGCAGGAAAACCTTACTTCAATGAGTGTGGGTATTATCCCGGTGATAGGTAGGAACAGGTTTCAGATGGTGGTAGCGGTAATCGATGCCGGCGATTCGCTTTTGATTTACGCCGCGGCGATGGCAAGGGCGTCCGCCTTGCCGGGGATGGGGGACCGCGTGGGCAATTCGTTCAATAACCGCCTACAGGCGGTTTTGCAGTGGTTTTCGGAACACGCCGACGGGGTTTTTCGGGAATAGAGTTCTTGCGAAATTTCAAATTTGCAAGAACTTCCACTGAAAAATAGTCTTGGCCCGCATTGGCCGCTTGACACAAACGCGACAACATGTCAGTATTGAACATGGCAGGTCGCAATACTTCACCTATTCAACCCAACCATTCCCGAAAAACCACTTAGAGGAGACTAACGATGTTTACCGAAGGACTTTCTTATGATGATGTACTTCTGCTTCCAGGGCACTCGGAAATCCTGCCGAAAGATTGCAACGTAACAACCACGCTGTGTAAAGGTCTTTCGCTTAACCTTCCCATAATTTCCGCGGCAATGGACACCGTAACCGAGGAAAGGCTTGCCATCGCCATCGCCTTGGAAGGTGGTGCGGGCGTTATCCACCGGAATCTTAGGCCCGAGGAACAGGCGCGGCAGGTGGCGACCGTAAAGCGATACCTCAACTGGATCATCGATTCGCCTATAACCATCTCCGAAGATGCCCATGTGCGCGATATCTATGCATTGGTTGAAAAATACGGAGTGTCCGGTCTGCCGGTGGTGGACAAAAGCGGTAAACTTAAAGGTATAATTACCAGCCGCGATTTGCGTTTCCGCCACGAGGAAACACTGCCAGTGGTCAAGATAATGACAACAAATATTACAACCGTGAAAGGTGAACCTACGGTCTCCGAGGCACTGGAGATCTTCCGAAATAGCAGAATAGAAAAGCTGCCGATGGTTGACGGCGAGGGCCGCTTGACTGGGCTTATCACGCTGAAAGATATTGAGAAAAAAGAAAGCTACCCGCAGGCGGCAATCGACAAGTCCGGCCGGCTTATCGTCGGGGCCGCGGTGTCCCCGCAGGATTATGCGGAGCGAATGCCTTTGCTGAAAACTGCACGGGTCGATTTTGTCGTGATAGACACGGCCCATGGCGATTCGAAAAACGTCATGGATGCCATAAGCAGTATCAAAAAGGAATTCGATGTCGCGGTTATAGGCGGGAACGTTGCCACCAAGGAAGGAACCCGCCGACTAATCGACTCTGGGGCGGATGCGATAAAGGTCGGCATTGGCCCGGGATCAATCTGCACGACCCGCGTTATCGCAGGAATCGGCGTGCCGCAGTTTACCGCAGTGCTGGACTGCGCCGAGGAAGCGGCGCAGTCGGATATTCCGGTGATCGCCGATGGGGGCATAAAGTTTTCGGGGGACATTACCAAGGCCATTGGCGCCGGCGCCGGCGTTGTCATGATTGGCAACCTGTTTGCCGGGCTTAAGGAAGCGCCGGGCAGGGAGATTATTTTTGACGGAAGGATTTTCAAAGCGTACCGCGGCATGGGCAGCATGGGTGCCATTGTCGAAGGTGCCGGTGACCGCTACCAGATAGCCAAGGACGAGGAGCCGGTTCCCGAGGGCATCGAAGGCCGCGTTCCTTTCAAGGGCGAGTTAAGTTCTTATCTAAAGCAGCTTGTTTCGGGTCTGCGTAAAGGAATGGGGTACTGCGGGTGTAAGAGTATTGCGGAGTTGAAAAACTACCGCAAGTTTGTAAAAATAACTTCTGCGGGCCTGCGCGAAAGCCATGTCCACGATATAACGATTACCCATGAAGCGCCAAATTACTCGCGGCACTAAAGCGGCCAAAATTGTCAAAGTCACCAAAGAGGAACTGGATCGCTGGTACGAAAAATTCAGCGGTTCGGAATCTGCGGTCGCAGATTTTATCGTTCTTGATCCCGTCCAGTTTCCGTTGCGGTATGCGGGTGCCAGTGCGGGTTTGCGCTCGGCGAAGTTGCGTCCAGAACAAAGGGCGGATATCGAGATTGCCGCATTCCTTACGGCAATTATCGCATGGGGGCGGCGGGATTTGATTATTCGTTCCGCGCAGAAGCTGTTCGCCTTGATGGAACCAGGGCCTGCGGCCTTTGTCATGTCGGGCAATTACAGGAAGCTTAAAAGCCGCGACCATCTATCGGGCAGCAGCGTTCACCGCACTTTTTTTGAGGACGATTTGAGATATTTCTGCAAGGGGTTCAAGGCGTGTTACGACAAGTACGGGAGTTTAGAAAAACTGTTTGCGTTGGCCCCCGACATTTGGCAAGGGATAAGCCTGTTCCGCAAGGAGATGGCCGCAGGCAACAAAGACTGCTATTCCAAGCACATCGCCAACCCGGATGCGAATTCCGCCTGCAAACGAATCAATCTGGCATTGCGCTGGCTGGTGCGAAAAGGCCCAGTGGACTTTGGCCTTTGGACGAGCATCAAAGCATCCGCACTGTACATTCCGCTGGATGTTCATGTTGCGCGCAATGCCCGAAAACTTGGCCTTTTGGAACGAAAATCGAACGACAGAAAGGCCGTCGTCGAGCTTACCGAAAAACTGCGGCGGTTCTGCCCAGAGGACCCGGTAAGGTACGACTTTGCATTGTTTGACAGTGAATTTCACGATACAGTTTTAGGCGGGGGCGATTATGTCGAAACTTGACGCAGATTTGTTGATTATCGGGGCGGGACCCGCAGGGCTTACCGCCGCACAGTACGGAGCAAGGGCGAATCTTAAAGTCCTGGCGATAGAGGAACTTGCCCCCGGGGGGCAGGCCGCGTTGATCGATGCGCTGGAAAACTATCCCGGCAACGTGGAACGAAAAGACGGCATGGGCAACGTGATCGCCAACCCGCAGACTGGTTTTGAGTTGATGCAGGATATGTACCGACAGGCGGAAGCCTTTGGCGCGTCTTTTGTCAGTGAAACGGTCGGCGAGTTAAGGAAGGAAGACGGGGGTTTTGCCGCTGTGCTTGCCGATGGCAAGACCCTGAAAGCTCCCGCGGTGATACTGGCGACCGGGGCCTCACACCGCAAGCTGGGTGTACCGGGCGAGGATGTCTTTTCGGGGCGGGGCGTTTCATATTGTGCTACTTGCGATGGGGCGTTTTTCAAGGGTAAGAGGATTTTCATCGTAGGGGGGGGGGATGCTGCCTGTGATGGGGCGCAGTATCTTTCGCGCCTTAGCCCGCATGTGGTTCTTGTGCATCGCCGCGACCGTTTCCGCGCACAGCCAGCTCTTGCGGATCGGGTTATGCGTAACCCGAATATCGAGGTAAGGTTCAACGCAACGGTGCAGGAGATAAGGGGTGAAAAGAAAGTCGGTTCGGTGGTGCTTCTGCAAGGTGAGGAGACTCGTGTGGAAGATGCCGATGCCGTTTTTATTTTTGCCGGGATGGTTCCCCGTTCGGCGTTGGTGGCACAGGATGGTTTGCGGGCGGAACTGGACAATGATGGTTATGTCGTTACCGACCAGAAAATGGCAAGCTCGATTCCGGGTTTGTTCGTGGCGGGCGATGTTCGCTCTGGATCTTTCAGGCAGGTGATCGTCGCCGCAGGGGAAGGCGCGGTCGCCGCCCATAGCGCGGCCGAGTATATCGGGATGTAACGTGGGGGATTGGAACCGCCGCTGGCGGCCGAGCTGGCGGAAGATGAAAGCCCATGAAATCCCCGCGGTGGAAGCCTTGCTAAAGACCAACGAACGCTGGTGCATGAATGCCTGTAGTAGATACATCGACCGCAAAGCCCTGAAAGCGGAGACGTGGACGCTGTACGATGAAGCTGGCGAGCTTTCTGCGATTCTGGTTCATGCAAAGCAGGGGCTCCTGCCGGTACGCCGCAGGCAAGAAGGGCAGGGAAGACTTCCTGCGCCGCGGTTTCTTTGCGGGCTTTTCGGTGCCGCTCCCGTTCATTCCTTGCAGGGTAGGAAAGACGACGTGCTGATTATGGAAATGGAACTGGAAAAAATTGGTCTGCCTGCGGTGGAGAAAATTGATTTTGACCTTATGTGCATAGACAGACCGCCCGAGGGTTTTTGTTCGGCAGGCCCTGCGGGGTTGGTAATCCGCAAACCGCGGCTTGATGATCTGGATGCGCTTGTCGCATTGCAGGCCGCCTACGAGAAGGAGGAAGTAAGTGCGGGCAAGGAAGTCCATCCCGCTGTCATCCGCCTGCATACGGAACGGATATTTGCGAACGAGCAAATGCTCGTTGCCGAACTTGGCGGGCGTTTAATCGGGAAGATTAACACCAACGCCGTTAGCTTTACCCGTTATCAGATAGGCGGCGTGTACGTTCATCCCGATTGTCGCGGGCGGGGCATAGCCCGCAGAATGGCCGGGGAATTTACCGCAGGTCTTGTTGCGCAGAGCAGAGGTATATCGCTTTTCGTCAAGAAATCAAACCCTGCGGCCCGCAACGTGTATCGGAACATCGGTTTTGAGATTCTGGATGTTTACCGGATCAACTACTGCGGTAATAAAGGTAATCGATTATGAGTGATTTTGCTTCCCGCATTCTCCATTGTGATGCGGTCTGTGTCGTCGTGAACAAAACGGTCGGAGAAGCCGCCGAAGGTGCAGGCAAGGGAATGGGCTGTCTGCCCACCCTGCTTGCCGCCGAGTTGGTCGCGCCCTGTTACCCCCCGCCAAAGGATGCGTTGCCCGCGCCGACGGCCGTTCACCGCCTTGACGTTCCAGTTTCCGGCTGTACGCTGTTCGCCCGCGGCAGGGATGCGCTTCTTTTTTTGAATGACGCCTTTAGTCAGGGTGCCACTTGCCAAGGCGCGGTGGAAAAGCGTTATTGGGCAATCGTTGAGCAACCGCAGGGTAGCTTTGATATGCCACAGTTTTCCGAAAACGGGTCTTCGGAGAGCGTCGAGCTTGTCCACTGGGTGCAGTTCGATTCGCAGCGAAACAAGTCGATTGCCCACGACGATCCTGGGCCAGGTAGGAAGAAGGCGATTCTCCGTTACAGATTTGTCGGCAAAGGTCGGGACTACTTGTTCATGGAAGTCGAACTTGTTACAGGAAGACATCACCAGATAAGGGCGCAACTTGAACGTTTTGGCCTGCACATCAAAGGCGATCTCAAGTATGGAGCGCGGCGCAGCGAAAAAGCTGGGGGCATACGCCTTCATGCGCGCTCGCTCTCGTTTCCCGCACCAGCCAGCGGTTGCCCGACCAGGGATGACGGGCGCATCACCGTGTATGCCGACCCGCCGTTGCAGGACAGTCTTTGGCAGGCGTTTCATGCAGTGACAAACGATGCGATTTAGGGCGTGTTCCCACTATGAAAAGCTGACAAAAGCTGCCATATTGGAAGCATGGAAATAAACGAGAGGACATACGGGAAAATCAGGCACATACTGCCCGTCCAGCGTGGCAGGGTAACGGTACAAAACATCACCTTCATAAACGCGCTACTGTACATATGCGAGAACGGCTG
>Ga0209755_10005560_pt1 | contig 14285 bp, 13 predicted proteins | sample TergutCo191P1_FD_187301 | JGI IMG/M metagenome (GOLD analysis project Ga0209755, IMG submission 187301) | Cornitermes sp. P1 segment gut microbial communities from Petit-Saut dam, French Guiana - Co191P1 (SPAdes) (version 2) | ecosystem: Host-associated > Arthropoda: Insects > Digestive system... | reverse complement strand
TTTTGCCGGCGAAGAGACTTGAACTCTTACATCCTTGCGAATAGTAGATTTTGAGTCTACCGCGTCTGCCATTCCGCCACGCCGGCAAGTTGGGCTTTTCGAAGGCCTGGGTTTACTATACCCCAAAACTGGAATAGATTCAACCCTTGCTTGACAACGCCAATGCCATGCGACAGGATGTAAAAAAGCACCAGGGAATCCATTTTTTCGGGGGGCGAAAATGCGAATAATCAATGGTCGGATACTGGATAACGAGGGGCGAACCCTGATTCTTCGGGGAGTGAACCTGGGGGGCGACGCGAAAACCCCATGGGCCCGCAGGGCTGGGGTATGCGCCCGGAGTCGCTGGAAAACCCGGAAAACGCCTCGTTCGTGGGGCGGCCCTTCCCCCTGGAGGACGCGGAAAGCCATCTTGACCGCCTGGCCCGCGCCGGGCTGACCTTCCTTCGCCTGGTCATAACCTGGGAGGCCCTGGAACACGCTGGCCCGGGGCTGTACGACGAGGCATACCTTGCCTACCTTCGCAAGGTGCTGGATGTGGCCGCGAAAAAAGGCATATCGGTCTTTATCGACCCGCACCAGGACGTGTGGAGCAGATGGACGGGCGGCGACGGCGCGCCGGCATGGACGCTGGAGCGACTGGGCATCGACCTTGGCAAGATTGACGCGACCAGCGCGGGAATTACCCAGCAACGCTACGCCGAGTTCCACAAAACCGCCAGGCACCCGGCCGGCGAGCCTTTCCCCCGTATGATGTGGCCGAGCAACTACAACCGTTACGCGGCGGCGACCATGTTCAGCCTGTTTTTTGGGGGGAAGACCTACGCGCCGGATTTGACGGTTGACGGCAAGAACGTGCAGGACTGGTTGCAGGGGCATTACGTCGCGGCCTTTCGCCACTGCTACCGCCGGCTGAAAAACTGCTCCGCCGTCGCCGGCTGGGGCGTTATGAACGAGCCGTACCCCGGGTTCATCGGCCACCAAAACCTTGAGCGGTCGGAAAGCCTGGTCATGCCCATGGGTCCCCGGCCGTCCCCCTGGGATTCCATCCGCGCAGCCTCCGGCCGGGCAACCCAGGTGCCGGTGTACAAACCTGGGGCTAGGCCCGGGCGCGAGGTTTTCAATCCCGGGGAACAGCCACTGTTTAGGGAGGGCTTTGACTGCCCGTGGAAACAGGCCGGGGTCTGGACGGACGAAGGCGGCGAGCCACGCCTGTTGCGCCCGGATCATTTCGCGACCTTCGATGGCCGGCCGGCGAACTTCATGAGGGATTTCCACAGGCCCTTACTTCTCGACTTTATCCGGGCGCAGAGGGAGGTGAACGAGGCCGCCTTCTTCTTTATAGAGGGAACGCCCCCGGGCAGCAAGGCCGAGCAGCACCCGGAATGGGACAAAGCCGAGCTTGCCGGCGCGAACCCGGACATCGCCGACGCGAACATTGTAAACGCCTTCCACTGGTACGACGGCTTTTCCCTGTTCATGAAACGGTTCAACCACCGGTTCACGATTGACCCGGGAAAGTTCCGGTTAATTCTTGGACAAAAAAACGTGCAGGCTTTTTTCGACCGCTGTCTGGCCAAGGGGGTAAAGTGGGCAAGGGAAAACATGGGGAACGCGCCATCGCTGCTCGGGGAATTCGGTCTGGCCTTTGACATGAACAAACGCCGCGCCTTTTCCACCGGGGACTACTCCATGCACGAGAAGGCCCTGTCCATGTACTTCAACGCGGTTGACGCGAACCTGTTGCACTCGACGCTGTGGAACTACACCGCCGACAACACCAACGCACACGGCGACGGCTGGAACGACGAGGATCTCTCGATTTTCTCGGAAGGTGCCGAACGCGCCGTCGCCGGATGGAAACGCCCCTACCCCATGGCAACGGCCGGGGAACCGGTTTCGATAAGGTGGGATTGCGGGAAGGGCGTTTTCCGCTATCGCTTTAGGGCGGACGGCGGGATCGCCGAGCCTACCGTTATCTACCTGCCAGCGGAAAAGTTCGGGGAAGAGACAAAAGTTGACACGGAACTGCGCTTTGAATTTCGGCAGAGGGAACAACGACTCCTTGCATTTAACGACGGGAAAAGCGGGGAGATGGAAATCGATATACGGTATCGCTAGGTCTCGATAAACAGGCCGTAAATTCAGGAGCCTGCCAAAATTCGTACAGGCAACTAAAACCTGTCTAAACACCTTACTCAGGACCATGTAAACATTGCCGTTTCCATGCTAAAATATACCAAGGCTAGTATTGAAGGTGGAAAACATGGGTGTACTTGTTATAAGCTTCGACTCGATCAGCGACAAAGTGTTCGAGGCCATGGCCGGGGACGGCGAAACTTACCCCAATGTTGCAAGGTTTAAACGGGAGGCGTACTATCGGGGCGGGATAAAAACCGTTTTCATGTCCAACACCTACCCTGTCCATGCCACCATTGCCACGGGCAAATCGCCCAAAGACCACGGCATTATATCCAACCTGCTTCCTCCGAAAAAAAACGACACCCGGCCTTTGGGCGAAAGGCCCTGGGCTCAAATGGCCGGGCTGATAAAAGCCAAGACCGTCTGGGATGCCACAAGCGAAAAAGGGCTTTCCACGGCGGCCATGCTCTGGCCCGTAACCTGTGGCGCGAAAATCGACTACCACATGCCGGAGGTACATCCGGAAAAAGGCCAGAACTTGCTGTTTCGCAGTTTAATGTACGGAAGCGTGTTTTTCCAGTTGTCCGCTCTTTTAAGACACGGCGGCAAACTTATCAAGGCCCTTAAAGGAATAGGACAACCGGAACTGGACGACTTTACCACGTCCGTAACCTGCGACATGTTAAAAAAAATAAAACCCGACCTGACACTGGTTCACCTGATAGCCTACGACACCCTGTTTCACTTTGCGGGTTCCGGGGGAAAGGAAATGGAAACCGCAAAAAAGGCCATGGATGTCAATCTGGGCAGGCTTCTGGAAAGCTGGGGGGAAGACACGGTAATCGTATTTTCGGACCATTCCCAGCTTGATGTCAATGAAAGCATAAACCTTCACGACATATTCGGAAACGCCGTTTTCGAACAGACCGGCGGCAGCGCTTTTCTGAACAATGCAACTGCCGGCAAATCCGACCGGGGTTTGGAGGAACAACGCTGGTTTGGACGTTACCTGACAAAAGAGGAAATGGAGGAAAGCGGATACGCGGACAAGAAAGTTCTTGGCATAGCGGCGAAACCCGGCTACATCTTTTCCGAAAGCAAAAAATACAAAGGTGCCCACGGTTACCCGACGGACTATGAAAACTACAACGTGTTTTACGGCGTTAAGGGCAGGAATTTTACGCCGAAACATGAACAAAAAAAATGGCTGAAAAACCGTGTAACGGATGTAACAGCCATTATCGCCAGCGAACTGAATCTTGACATGGATATTTTAAAGGAATAGGGCCAGGTTATCTGGGCCGGGACATATCCCTTCTGGAAAAGTAAATCTCCCCGATTTTTTCGCCAAACCTGTAATATCCCCATTCGGCAAACAAAAGCCCGTCCACTTTTTCGATAAGTATCCGCTGGTTTTCGCCGAGCTTGTCGGAATCGACGTGCATGGCCACCACTTCGCCCAGAAACAGGTCATGGTCGCCAACCTCGCTTACGTTCAGCATCCTGCATTCCAGATTAACCGGGCATTCCTCTATGATGGGCGCGTCTATAACCGATGACTTTACGGGAGTCAGACCGTACTCGGCAAATTTGTCCAAGCCGTTTCTGCCAGTACATGTGCCGACCAAATCAACCTTGTCCAAAATCGCGGCCGTGGGCAGGTTCACCGTAAACTGGGCGGACTTTATGATCAGCGAATGGGTATACGTCGCCTTTCTCAGGGCGATACCGATAATCGCCGGCTCCTTTAGTCCGATGTTGAAAATCTCGCCCGCAGTCATTACGTTGGGCTTCTTGTTTTCGTCGATGGACACGATAAGCCCCGCCGGGGACGGGTACACGGGCCGGAAAGGAACGTTGACTTTTGTCTTCTGCATTGCGAATACCTCCGTTTACTTTTCCAAAAAGATTATCGTCGAGGGATCAACTGCGAAAGATAATCCGACAGTAAATCCCTGTACTCAGCATCTATCCTACGCTCCGCTACGATAAAGACACGATTTTCGGCTTCCGACTGGGTTACATGGCCCTCGCGAAGCTGGAAGGAAAAAGGCAGCAAAACGGATCCAGTGCTGACATCGATAAGGTTTGCGCTAAGTTCCATTCGCGAAAACACCACCTGGGCACCAGGGTGATCGGTGGGCTGGACGACAACATTTACGTCAAGCACGTAACGGGAATTGCTCCCGCCGGTCCTGAATCCCATATCCGAAAAGGCGCCGGCAAAAGCACTATGAAGCCTCCCTGCCCTGTCATTGTTTACGTATATGCTTATCGGAATTTCCCTAGCTATTTCCTGCGCCCCACGCCGGAAGTCATCGCCTCTTCTAAGACCCCGTGCATACTGTGGCGCGCCGATAACCGAAAGCACCTCTCCATAGCTGATGCTCATGTCGGCAATCACCGCAGCAAGCTGGTATCGGGAAAACCCGTCAAATGTATTTCTTTCCGCCAAAGACATATTGGTAAGATTGTGAATTATTTCCTGGTTTGCCCTTATCATCTCGGAGTATATTTGGGTTGCCCTGTCCCTGTTCATAACAGCAAGCGCATAGTTGTTGCCCCTGCCGTCTGCCCAGAAATCGCCTATTTCAGCCCCTATCAGGGTATCCATGCCGGCTACAATTACAATATCAGTATCAACGGCGGTATAATGCGTCCAGGTGGCGGTGGCCCCACTCCTCATTGCTTCCCGGTATGATTCGGTTACCCTTTGGTCAACCTCGATCCGCTGGCCAAAGATGGAAACGAGCTGCCCAAGAGCCGCCATTTCCGCAGCATTACGGGAATTTCCCCTGCCCACCGCGGTTAGATAAGCCTGGCTGCCGTATCTTTCGTGCGGGCCAAGGCTAACCCATTCCGGCCTGGGCGCCATGGCCACAGTTTCAGGGGCACCTGCACAAGAGGAAAATACCAAGCCAAGCCACAGGCCAAACAAGCCCGCTTTCAACACAGACAATAATTTACCCCGAAACATTTTTACCTCCGTCAATCAACAAACCTGGCAATCCCCAGGGTATACACATACCAGCTTCCAGGATCAATCCAAAATTCAATAACCCTAAAACTATCCAAAATCCCTTCGCTTCTAGTGCTGATATAAAGAACGGAACCAGTCCCCGCCACGGCGACTTCGGTAGTTTGAATTCTTATGGACATGTCCTGTATTATCCTCGCGGCGGAAGCCTGGGTGGATCTCATGACGGTATCCCTTAGCCAGCGATGGTTCCTGGAAACCCCAACCGCCACCGTATAACCATCAATTTCAGGCAGGTTTCGACTGTCAAGCCAGCTAGGGCGACCATCCGCGTTCATGGTGCCAACAAAATCCACCCTTGTAACCTCTACAGGATACCTAAAACGCACCAGCGTCCCAGTGTCAATTATCAAAACATCGCAACCCGGATCGAACTGTAGCCTATCAACAAACTGCCTATAATCAACGGCATACTCAAGCCTAATTTGGGAATCGAAAATAAAGTCAAAGAAATTAGCGCCCGTCCTATGGAAGGACTCGACAATCCCCCCCATGCCGTGGAACATGGCAACCTTTCGGGCGGCATCGCTTTTGGCTGCCAGGATTTCGTCTTCCCGTCTCACGTGCCGGCTGGCAACCCCGACAACAACCATCATGCCGTCCTGCGAATCAGTGACAAAACGCCCCGTTTCCCATTGCTCCATCATGGAGAGTGTTCCGAAATCGTTACCTCCTGCATTTCCCTGGATAAAGGACGCGCAGGAGGCAAAAAGGGCAGCCACACCTAGAAAAATGAATGCATTCTTCACGTTGCAGCCTTACAAAAATTAATCGCTATCCCTGATTACGAGAGGAGCCTGCCTGTTCGTTTCCAAGGCCCTATCCATGCGATCAATGTACCACATTGCTGCATTGGCACCTGGAGCCAGCCTGGCCGCGGATTCGGCGGCGGAAAGAATTTCCTGGGCTGTGTTCGAGCTGGAAAGCAAAACCACTGTCACATGTTCGCCATCGGGAGCCGTAAACTCACGGAAGATGGACACGCCCCTAAGCTGCGATTCCGAAAGCGACCTGGTGACATTCATCTGCCACGAAAGCACCGCCTGATCGTCAAATTCGTTTGCAGCGGTGAAGTCTTCGATCATATTGCTAACCACGTTATCGAGCTGGCGGACAACCTCGGCCCTAGCCCTGGTCTCCGCGACAGTTCTGGACATGTTCCTGTTTGCCATTCTTGCGGTCCCGATCCCAATAAGAGCGTCTTCCGGAGCACTCATTCTAGTGGCGTTGATAAATTCCGTGACGGGATCACCAGCAGGGGGTTGAGCGGCAGGCCCCGAGCCACATGAGGTTACCAAAAAAACCACCAAAACGGCCAAAGACACGACAAGAAATGTTCTTTTCATAACTAAACTCCTTTCAAGCTCTATTTTGTTCCTACATTGTAGCAACATCTGTATACCAGAATATTTATAAACCCCAAAAAAGTCAATATGCCCTGCCGTAATACCCCTTATTGTTCTGGAATTTTCCCTAGTATAGTGGTATGATCAAAGTATATGATGGCCAAGGCCACGGGAAAGGTGGCCGTATTATTTGTTCTTTGTCTCGTTTTGTCCGCATGTGGTGACATGGTTTCCTTGTTCCCCCCAGGCGACAGCTATCTTGTAAGGATAAACGTCAACGGTACACCCGTGGAGGGTGGCTCTTCCATAGTGCGCTCTGGCGATAAGATTTCCCCATATTTTGCCCTTGCCATAGGAAACGATCCCGATGTGACGGGTCTTTTGGTCTATCTGCGGAACCAGTACGGGGAAATTATTGGATACAGCGTCAGGTTTGTCATTAGCGCCTCTGCCAATGGGGTGATGGAAACGGAGGCCGAAGATGAGGATGAAGGATATGTCGATGCCGACAACCAGTCCATGGCGAGAAATTCCGTTATAGAGATTGCGGTAAGGTCCTTCGAGCAGGACCTACCCTCTTTTACCTTGCCGGAAGACATGGAAATTGGCCAGCATACCATGGTTTTCGAAGTGTTTGGGGAAAGGGCGGTCCTGCGCCGAACGGAAATTCCCATACTCTACCTTGGTAACGCGGAGTTTTCCCTAAGGGATATCTCAATGTCCCTGCCGGGACTGTTCAGCTCGAGACTGGTTCCACCGGGAACAAAAATACTGCTGGAAGCAAGGCTTGATTTTGACAACCGCCTTGACCCTTACCTGATTTGGCACAGTGGCAGAAACATCATCAGCGAGGGGAGGATACGCGAAGGCGCGGGGGGCGTTTTATGGGAGGCCCCAAGCCAAACCGCTTTCCATCCCCTGCGACTGGAAATCCTCCCTTTCCCTCCTGTGGGGATCAGGCGTAATTTAGCCGGAATTTCCAGGGAGATACTCCTGCCAGTCTCCGCAACGGCGGAAAGCGCGAGCTTTTTCTTCTGCCCAACCAGCGGGCACCTCGCACTGAACCGGTTGGCGGAAGGGGTGTTTCACCTTGATCCACCGGAACATGGCGTCGATACGCCCACGCTGTACAGGTGGTATCAGTTTAAGGGCAGGCTACATGACACGATGTCGGCCCATGATGAGGATCGCTTCCTTGCGCCCGCCAACGAAGCCATCCCCCACTGGACTGCCATAGGGCATAGTTACGGCCTTTCCACCGGCAGCGACAACGCCTTCCTGCTTTCCCCTATAAACTTTTTTGGCGAGGAACAGGACCATGGTGGGGGAATTTTCCTTTTCCACATTATGCCTATTGCCGATGGGACCATTTTCAGTGCTTTTTTCCCGTCGAATTCGCCTGTAGGAGGGGCATGGATCGATATATCAATGGATGGACACGCTATTGTACTGCGCCTTGGTACGGCGGAAGCGACCGTCGAAATGCCCATGATCCTTGCTTATTCAGATCTGCGAACCTTTGTCCCCGCTGCCGTTAAATTTTACATCCATCCCGATCGCATGGAAGCCAACCTTAGCCTGGGGGAAAACGCCTTCATACAAAGCCCTGTTCAGGAAGTGCGGCTTTCCGATGCATTGACTGGCGAAGGGATCGCAAGACTTGGCGGAGCGCCCCTTGATTCCTGGGCACAGGCATCAGTTTCCAGGATTGTAAGCCTAAGTTCCACATTCAACGAAGATCCTGCCGACACGATAACGGCATCCGACATCGAAGATGATATTGGTTTCCCGGCAGATATTGAGGATGGGTCTCCAGAATGGGATCAAACGGAGATTTTCCCTCCGTCAGGTATGGAAATTGAGGCAATCGACCATTCCATAGCAACGGTCTGGAATGAGTTTGCCATTATGCTTTCCTCGTTGCCATTTCCCAAGCCTGGATTTCCAGCGGAAGAGGCGATCTACGAAACGGAAAACGACGATTTGGCCACTGCCATAAGCCCTGAAAGTAACAATCACCCGGCACATACCCAAGAAAAAGCTAGTTTGGATTTTACGGAAGCCGAAGCCCGGGAAACCGGGCCGGGAACCACGCTCTATGAAACCACCGAAACCTACGCCGAAGAAACGGAAATGCCCACCTAGTCGCTTTTGGCTATGCCCATATCGCCTCTCGGATGATTGTATTCGGCCCGAGAATGATATAGACTGGGTTACCGTGAAACTACTACGCGCTACATTTCTACTTCCTTTTCTGTTTACCGCCTGCGCGGGACAGGCACCCCAGAGGATAATTGTCCCCCGCGATCCCGTCGGGGCAAGGTTCCAGGAATGGGTCGATCCCCTTGAAACGTGGCGGATTGTCGAATCGCAGAACGGCATCGGAGGAACCAGCCTTCCCCGCTGGGTGCATTATTTCTACACGGGCAGAATCGACATGATCGAGTCAATGGAACGGTTCGACGAGCGATATGTCTTTATAGGAAGAAACCAGGGGAGCAATTTCGACGCGCTTAGGCAATGGGCCGAAAATTTCTCGCCGGAACAGGATCTGGCCAGACTGATTGTCCACAGGGTGGAACGAAGGCTTGTTACCGGGGCCTCGCTATATCCGGACGACGAGTACGGCGACTTTTTCATGAGGGTGATACGGAAGGTGTCCAACGGGGATTTTCCCGACGCGGCCAAGGAAGAGATGTTCTGGGTAAGAAGGGAGATGGTTTCGATCGCGTACGACGAGGTCTACGAGGGGGATCCTGAGACGGAGATTATTTCGGAGAGATTTGAGTATTTGGTGCTGGTTTCGATAGGCATGGAAACACTGCAATCCCAGCTTCGTCAAATGATAGAACAGGCAAGGGCAGTCGTTTCGCCCACAAGGGATCAGGCCGCGGCAATCGGCAATATTCAGCAGACTTTTTTCGAGGGGTTCTAATGTAATGGAAGCAATTTTGCAATGGGGACTGGATGTCATAAGGGCAGTCCAAAGCGACGCGAGTCCGCCACTGACTTTTTTCATGCGCGTTGTAAGCGCGCTGGGTTCCGGTGCCGCGTACATAATCTTTGTTGCCTTTGTTTACTGGTGCATCGACGAAAAAAAGGGGTTGCGGCTTGGAACCGCGCTGCTTATTTCGGCGTGGCTTAACGTTGTTCTTAAATTTCTGCTGGATCAGCCCCGCCCCTTTTTCCCGGGGTTCGACCCCTCGCTTGGAATGGTTTCCGCGACCATGGGGGGCTTTCCGTCGGGCCACGCCCAGAATTCACTGGTCGTGTGGTTTATCATTGCATCGTGGGGGAAAGAGAAACGGCATTTTATCCCCGCCACAATCTTTTGTCTTTTGATGGCATTTTCCCGAGTTTATCTTGGGGTGCATTTTCCCACGGACATACTCGGCGGCTGGCTGGTAGGCGGAGCGTTGCTGTGCGCCTACTTTCTTGCAGGTAAGCGCGTCGAGACCCTGCTGTCCAGATACGCCCCCCGGGCCGGGCTGGTTGTGGTGGCCGCGCTGTCCTTCGCCATGATCCTGTACAGGCCGTCCTTCGAGGTGCTCATACCCGCCGGCGTACTCCTTGGCATGGGCACGGGTTTTTACCTGTGCAAGCGTTACATCGGCTTTACGGCATCGGCACCCCTAAGCAGGATCGGGTTTGCCAGATACCTAACCCTGTTTACCCGTTGCGTCATAGGTACCGCCGGGGCGGTTTTAATTTTCGTGCCGTCCGAAAACCTTCTTGCCACGTTTCAGAATTCCGAAAACTTCCAGCTTTTTGTTTTTCTGCGCTTTGCCCTGCTTGCCCTTTGGGTTACGGCCGGTGCTCCATGGGTCTTTCGAGCCGCGCGTCTGAGCGAAAGCAACGTTATTCACTATCAGGAACACGACTAGTGCCTCCGGTTGGGCAGGCTCCGGCCGGACAGCCTTCGACCGGAGCGTCCTACGGTGACGATTCCCCCATCGCGGCGTTTGCCAGCGTTCCCGGCAGAAGCGCGCTTACGCTGATCCGCTGTTCCGGCGCGGGTGCGCTGGAGCTTGCGTCCGGCATTTTTTCCGCCAAGGAGAAATTGCTACAGGCCCAAGGAAACACCGTGCTTCATGGCTGGATTGTTTCCCCGGATAGCCCAGAGGGCGAAAAAATAGACGAGGTGCTGGTCTCGGTATTCCGCGCCCCCAAAAGCTACACCGGCGAGGACGGTCTGGACATTTCCTGCCACGGCGGGATCGCGACGGGAAACGGGGTAATGGCCGCCCTGCGCGCCGCCGGTTTCCGCGACGCGCTCCCCGGCGAGTTCACCTTTCGCGCATTCATGAACGGCAAGCTAGACCTGACCCGCTGTGAGTCGGTAATGGAACTGGTTTCCGCCAGAACCGAAACGGGCCGCCGCAACGCGGTAAACCGGCTTTCCGGCACATTGGAAAACGAAATAAACGCGATCAAGAAAAAGCTGGTTGAAGTCCTCGCCGGCGCGGAAATCTTTCTGGACTATTCCGAGGACGAAATCGGCGTGGATGCCGAGGAGGACGCGGGGCGGCTCCCGGGCAGACAGCTTGCGGAGGAGGCCCTAACCCGTCTGCAAAGGCTGGCCGAATCCTGGAAGCGGGAACGGATTTTCCAGGAGGGGATTCTGGCGGTAATTGCCGGCCGCCCCAACGCCGGGAAATCCAGCCTGTTTAATTTGCTGTTAAGGGAAGACCGTTCCATCGTCACCGAAACCCCCGGCACCACCCGCGACTGGATCGAGGCCTGGATTTCCATGGAGGGCATTCCCGTCCGCCTTGTAGACACCGCCGGCCTTCGCGATTCCCCGGATCCCGTCGAGGCAATCGGCGTGGAGCGAAGTCGCGCCCTGCTGGAAAACGCCGAGCTGGTTTTGTACCTTATAAACGGCACGGAAGGCATTACGGGCGAAGATCTGGCGTTTATCGGCGACATTACGACCCGGCAAAACCCGCGCCCCCTGCCGTGCATACCAATCTGGAACAAAACCGACATCGCCCCTATGCCTCCCCCACGGCAAAGCGCGGTCGCTAACCTGCTTGGGATAAGCGCAAAAACCGGTGCCGGTGTTGCGGAACTGACGGCTTCAGTTGCCACGGCTATTGGAAAGATTACCGGGCCGGCGGAAACGGCGGCCGTTGGAACGGCCAGACAGAAAAATCTGGTGGAGGCCGCCACGGCCGCACTGCAAGAGGCTTTGACTCTGGCCGAACGCGAGGAGGCTCTCGACCTTATCGCCCCGCTACTGCGCGATGCGGTAAACCTGCTTGGCGAAATCACCGGCGAGGTCTCCACCTCGGATATTCTGGACGAGATGTTTGCAAAATTCTGCGTTGGAAAATAGCAGATGAACCTATCGAAACAGAGTAACCGGCTTTCCAAGCCGGCCCATTGTTTTTTAGGCAGAAACGGTGTATATTAAAATCTAGGCTTGCTGGAGGGATAGTATGGCTATGACGGTGCTGATTGTCGATGATTCCAGAATTATGCGAAATACCATGAAGTCGGTATTCGCGAAAATGAAGATTGCCTGCGAAGTTGTCGAGGCCGATGACGGAACGGACGCGCTTGAGCAGATGGAAAAGGAACCTATCGAGCTTGTGTTGCTTGACTGGAACATGCCCAAACTATCGGGGCTGGATTTCCTGAAACAGGTTAGGGCAGTGGAGAAATACAAAAACCTGCCGATCATTATGGTTACGAGCAAGACCGCCAGAGCCAACGTTATCGAGGCAATCCAGAACGGGGCCACGGACTATATCACCAAGCCTATCAACACGGATCTTTTTATCGAGAAGCTGGCAAGATTGCCCATGTTCAAGTACTACAAAAAAGACTAGCGCTGAACTCCGCAAAGATCAACTCGCTGTCTTAATCGCCTTTACTGGGCACTTGTTGACGCAAGCCATGCAGGCCGTGCATTTTTCGTAGTCAATTATGGCAAGATTGTCTTTCATCGTGATGGCCCCCGGTTCGCAAACCTTCTGACAAATCGAACAGCCTATGCAGCCGGAACGACAGTTTGCCCTTACAACTTTTCCTATATCCTTGGAATTGCATAGAACCCTTACCTTGCTTGTCTCGGACATAATCTCGATAAGGTTTCTGGGACAAACCGGAACGCATTTGCCGCAGGCTGTACATTTCTTGCTGTCAACCACGGCAAGACTGTCAACGATTCTTATCGCGTCGAACGGGCAAATATTTTTGCAACTGAAAAGCCCAATGCACCCATAGGTACAGGCCTTGTTTCCGCCAGTCGCAAGCTGGGACGCGGCGATGCAGCTTTTGGGGCCGTCGTAGTTATAATTGCGTTTTACGTTGGCATCCACCCCGTCGCATTTTATGAAGGCGGCCTTTCTTTCCGATTCCACCGGATCAAGCCCCATAGTTTTGGCAATCTCGTTCGCGGCGGACGAACCGCCGGCCGGGCAGCCTTTGTAGCTGGCGGTTTCCTTTATAACGGCCTCGGCAAATATCGCGCAGTTGGCGAAACCGCAGCCGCCGCAGTTTACCTTTGGCAAAACGTCAACGATTTTTTCCACACGGGGATCTACCTTGACCGCGAATTTCCTTGCAGAAAAACCAAGCAGGGCACCAAAGACAAGGGCCAGCCCGCCGATGCTAAGAACCTGAAACAGAATGGTCTCGAACATGCTATCTTCCTATGGTCAGATTCTGAAAACCCATGAACGCGATGCTCATAAGTCCCGCCGAAAACAGGGCAAGCGGAAAACCCTGGAATATCCATGGAACGTCCGGATGGTTGTCATATTTCTCGCGAATTACCGCCAGCAGGACTATGGCAAGCAGAAAGCCGACACCGGCACCCAGGGAATTGACCAGCATCTGGATAAAGCTGAACTGGTCCCTTATATTGATCAGCGCAACGCCGACGATTACGCAGTTGGTGGTAATCATGGGCAGGTAAATGCCAAGCATCGAATACAGCTTCGCAAATGTTTTTTTCATGAACACTTCGACAAACTGCACAATCGAGGCGATGACCAGGATGAATACGACCGTTTGCAGATACGTGATTCCAAGCGGCAGCAAGATAAAGTTGTAAAAAATCCATGTAAAAATCGACGCGAGCGTCATGACGAATATAACCGAAAGCCCCATGCCGATTGCGGCCTCGGTTTTTCTGGAAACCCCGAAGAAGGGACACAGGCCAAGGAACTGCGCCAGGACGTAGTTGTTAATCAATGCCGCGCCAATCAGTATCAAAAACAGGTCCATAGTCTAGCCCCTTTTCCGTTTTTCCGTCACATAGTTTCTCAGCATCACCAGACCACCCAGCGTAAAGAAGGCCCCCGGTGCCATTACCATTATAAGAACGTGTGATGTTGAATCCCTCCAGACCTCGAAACCAAAAACCGATCCCGCGCCCAGGAATTCCCGGATTATCCCAATCGCCAAAAGACCCAGGGTAAAGCCTATCCCCATGCCGAAAGCGTCAACAATCGAAGGCAAAACCTTGTTTTTCGAGGCGAAGGATTCTATGCGGGCAAAGAGGATGCAGTTTACGACGATAAGCGGAATGTAAATGCCCAGGGCCTCGTTTACCGATGGCGGCGCGTATGCCTCCAGCGTGAACTGCAAAATTGTTACAAGGGTTGCAACAATTACGACAAACGACGCAATTCGGATTTCGTTGAGGAAGAACTTGCGGAATATCGATATTATCGTACACGCGGCAATCATTACCGCCGCCGTGGAAAGCCCCATGGTTATGGCGTTTACCGCCGATGTCGTAACGGCAA
>Ga0209755_10005559_pt1 | contig 14286 bp, 12 predicted proteins | sample TergutCo191P1_FD_187301 | JGI IMG/M metagenome (GOLD analysis project Ga0209755, IMG submission 187301) | Cornitermes sp. P1 segment gut microbial communities from Petit-Saut dam, French Guiana - Co191P1 (SPAdes) (version 2) | ecosystem: Host-associated > Arthropoda: Insects > Digestive system... | reverse complement strand
GGGGGGGGCATATAAGACAAATTGTTGATGTACACTCTGTGAGCAATTTGTGGATTCAGCGAGCAGGTTCTGCTTTAAGCTGGACATTCTGTATAATCGTACCTGGAGCAGGCTGTTTCTGGGGTGGCACAGCAACAGGAACAGGGAACTTGCGAGTCAGCTCTCCTAAGAGCATGTCAACACGATGACGTTGGAAGAGAGAACTTGGTTCCTCTCGCTGTGTTTCCTTCTTTGACACTAAGTGTTCTGGAACCTTGCGCTCCTTTAAGTCCCATGAGTAACCTTTGGAAGGGTGATAACGTGAGTAAGAATTTGCTTCTTCAAATGCTGACTGAAGGTGATGCACAGCTGATATCTGTGGTGAGACAAGTACAGTGCAGTGTTAGTGATCATATGGACTGGGGCCATAATTAGTTGAAATTGTCAGTTTTTTAGATGAAGAGTAATTAAACTTCCCACCCTGGTTTCTATTTCCATAAACAATTCTGATTTCTAGTGCTGACAGTTGAGTTTTAACTACAGGGATGGTAAAACGCATTTCTCTCACCAAATTTATAAAATGATGTAGTTAACCAGAATATCCTATGATTTATTACAATTTTGAGCTGGTGCTGAGATTTCAATATTTGTCATGGGCTGCTACACTCAGTAACAAAACAAGCAATGTATGTATGACATAACATTCTGGTGCATTCATGCAACCACTTTTGCGGCGGAAGAGCAAAAAGTGTTGCATAATCTGAGGGTGTGTTTTTAGCCTTATGTGTCCAGCGTGCAGTGCGCATGTGCCATATTGTCATGTGTGAACTCCCTGGCTCTACAATATTTTTCCACATTATCTCATAAACAGCACGATTTAAAAAAAAATCACTTCACAGAAGTCCATTCAGTGGGAGCCATGTGGCCAGACAGACAGAATGAAGCCAGTAGTCACTTTCCACAGTTTTGTGAACATGCCTGAAAATGATCACAGAAACTGCAAGTCTGCAGAGCTTACTATTCTGGAGTTGATGACAGAGATGAGGTCAGGAGCTTGGTACACAATTCCAGCAATGATGTAATAATCTGCAAGTGGCGTGGCATGGGTAGGTGAATGACGGTGCTGTTTACGGATGACATAGAGAATAGGCTCTTGCACATGTAGTAGGATGTACTCCAACCCAGTCATATTACTGTAGGGGATAATGATGAACTTACATTATGATTTATAGCAACTGTCGTGGTGTGGAGAGAGAAGAACACAGTTATTATGCTGAAAAGTTGTAAAGCAGGCATAAATAAATAAATATTTGGACAGTACACATTAAGGTTTCCCTTACTGCATTTGAACTGAGGTAACTTCCATACAGATGACATAAAATTAAATAACTTGTTTTAGGTTCCTGTGACCGTGCATCGTGAGCAAAGTATGAAGAGAGAAAAACCAACAAGATGCAACAATTAGATGTTTATTATTAACTTCTGTCTCAATATGTTTCGGGCATCATTATGCCCATCTTCAGGAGAAACATGTTGAGACAGAAGTTAATAATAAACATCTAATTGTTGCATCTTGTTGGTTTTTCTCTCTCCATACTTTAAATAACTTGTGTTTTCATATTCCAAGTTCTGAGGTTCGCATACTGTTGATGTTGAGAGTTGGGCAGTGTCTTCCTACTGCATAGTCTACCATCCCAAAAGACTCAGAATCCTAATTTTCTATTAATCATGCTTATCACCTGAAAATAATGGGTCTTAAATTCTGCAGATATAATGAGCTTGGCAAGAATAAATTATATCCATATGGCTCATTCACAGCTGATAAGGATCATTTATTGAATAGCACATGTAAACTAAAAGGTCTCAATATATGAAAAGAAAACATAATATACAGACTGTACCCTCAGTTCAGAAAATATCACATTAAATTGGTCCCTTGCCACCATGCCACGGGTATTATCCCAGAACAGTGTCTTGTTATGCACTTGTGAGGACAATACTGAAACCTGTGGGTACCACAAAGGGTACAAAACTTCTTCTTAATGTGTGGAATGCCTGTTGTGTTTGTAGAATACATTTCTTTCACTTGGCACAAAACTGTCTAGGTGAGCTGTTATCAGCGTCTCGGGAAGAACTGTCTGACAGGTATTTAAGTACTTGCGAATACGATAATGTTCCATAACAAATACAGAATAGCTTACGTAAGTTGTTCAGGATTTAGACGCTGCATCTTAACAATCTCATTGTTGCATGTTCGATCAAAGAATGGATTACTCCGTTCAGAGAAATAGTCCATGATGTTGCTTGGATTCAGCATTGGTATCCAAGCACTGTCATGCCAAGATAACCCCAGGGGATTTTCTGTAATAGTTTAAAACAGAAAATAAGATTATATATATATATATATATATATACACACACATACATACACACTATTGGGATGAAAATGTTCAAATACAGGCCAGTGAATAAGGTAAGGTATACAATTGCTTTAAAAACTTCAGTTCTGTCAGCCCCTTACCATTTAACAATAATGAAATTTTAAATCCATTTATCAACAACAGTCCCTACTCTGGTGCAATAATTTTCCAACATATGATAATGCTCTCACTGAAAAGTTGTTCACATCTGAACATATAATACACATCTTACCTTGCATTATGCATACCTTCCCAAGGCATTCAGAATATCTATTAAGCAGACTACTACCAACAAGATGAACAACTTTGAAAACTATATAACATATGTATAAATTTTTTGTACCTAAAGGTTCAATTGCATGCTTAAAACTTTGTATGCACAGAACAATATTTTGGGGTGGGGGGATACATCTGGAATCATCTACAGTACAAAGTATGTGAGTATGAAATGGTTATATTCAGACAATAATAGAAGCAACTTACAACAAAAACACAGATTTGCTCCAGGCTCACTATGAAGCACTAGCGTGAAGAATTACATTTCCCAGGCTTATCTTGCATGTGTATTTCAACTGACATAAAATAACTTACAACACTCACCTGACAAACAGGATGATCTTCCTGGCATCATTTTTCTTTGTTTATGTGGTCACAATGGAGTGGATAAAATGGACTGGGAGTGAAGAAATGAATGAACTCACACCTCAGGAAACATAAAATGTATGAAAGAAATCTGCAAACAGTAATGAAGTTAGTTTTGAGGGTGACTGCATTGTATTACAGCCTTGAAAATGTGATGGCATCTGCTGGCACCAAAACCAGTATGTCTTGCACAGACATAATGCACGGCTGGCAAATGTCCATGCCCCGAAATCAGGTATACAATCTTATGTCATACCATTCATATTCTTATAATTAATGTATCAGCCAACAAATGTTTTATAATTAAGCGCCTTTACAGTGCTACCATTAAGAACATAAATTCACAGATATTACACATCAACGGCTGCACAAAATACAAGGAAAATACTTGTTTTGAGACTAGGCACATTAATGTCATTCATGCTAGTCACAAACAGTATATCACGCACATTTCAAAAACTTTTCATGTAATATGAAAGACATATATGGCCTTACATAAACGCAAAAGTGGAAAACAACGAATCACGCTGTGAGAATTGCATACGATCATAAGAAATTTTCATTACAAATCAGTTCTTTACTGCAGTAACAGTATTGCTGAGTTTCCACATGTCCTTTCTGCTCAGAATCACCTGTCAGCATCCAGATAATCTGTGATCCACAACATCCCACACTAGCAAGCAATACATTATGACACACAAATAAACGTATCGGCCAGTAGTACCAACATAGCAGCCGTATGACCACCCCATGAAAGTTCTGGGGATCCCTGGAAACAAGTTGTGATGCCGCAAAAGACTTGGACTGTCGCTTGTGGCAGGTATTAATCTGTGCTTATAGCCGGAATGTCTTAGTGTCTGTGGTTGGTGTACAAAGATCTATCGATGGTAGAAAAAAGGTAATTTGCGTGCAAGTGTATCACATGATTGGGATTAATCTGTGCTAGGTATGGTATTTCCAAGTTATCGCATTTCGTGTAGAGTAAGTTTCCGATTTTGATGCTGGAATTTTTTACAGCTCAGAATTTTTGAAGCGGTTCTAGTGGATTGCTAACACAACTTAATGAGGACGTTGTATTTAGTAATAATAAAAATAATAAGGTTTCGTCAATAATGATCAAAAAGGGGTGCAATGTGAAACTGTAAGGTTAGCAGCGTTGAAAGGGGGTGTCAGACTAGGAAGGCGAAAAGTAAACAACGTACAATACACAGATGATACCAGTCTCATTATGTCTTGAAATTCACGCTATGAGAAAATTATATCTCACTGTTCACAAAACATTTCCCTGTGAAATCAAAATCGATCGCATAATAGTTGTATTGACCGCATATTTTGCGCATGGTGTATGGTAAAGTACTATTAATGTTCTGAATATTAACGTGTCCCAACTTCCACTTTACTTACGTAAGTGGTTTTATCAACCCTCTTACGTTTAATTCAGAAGAGATCTATCAGCAGTTGACTAGCTTGTTCTAACACTGCACACTGTGAAAAATTTGTGTTATTTGTGGAGATCATTATGCATTAAAAATGTAACATTGGACATTCAATATGTGAACGACAGTTTCGTCTGTATTTTCTGGTATAATTTTTACACAGGGTTCAGCTGTAGGCAGAGAAACTGGGCATGCCTGCAATGCACTGAATCTTGGGTGTGGGATTATTATAAACAGCATGCGACTTACAGATACCGCTAGGTGGGAGGACGTATTGAAGCTGTATGAAATTGAGAAACAGAATGTGCTTTATCGTCTGGTGCCCAGTGTAATGCACAGACACATGGACAGTGGTTGATGGATTATTATGAAAGTGAGCTTGGCTGCACAAGTTATGAGTAGTAATCAACTTTCTGCTCCCCTAGGTAAGGACATTTACTGTGTGAAGTTGAATCACATAATATTATCAGCAATAGTGTTATGTGTTGCAATGGGTTGTTTTATGTTGTTTCCTTTTATATCGCGCTCAACTCTGAATGGAATGTGTATCATTCTAACATTAATTGCTTGTAAATTTAGAAAGCACGTGTCTGTGGACAATTGTGTTTGTCAAGGAGGCTGACATTTTCAGTAGTGTAACACGCTGTCTTGACTGTGGTGAGGTTTTTCATTGCGAACTTAACAGTACAAGTAAGCACTTGAACATTCTGAACAACAAATATAAGAAGCTGTGCCAAGATGAGACAAATACATTAGTGTACTGAGGGATTATGTTAAAAAATAATGATTTTTTAGTGAAATATTTCACCCTGATTTTCATGTTGTTATTTAACATTATAACTGTGAAATACAGAACCTCAATGAATGTTCTTAATAATCTATACATTATCATATATGCTTTTTTTATGTACATATACTCTGCTTCTTGAACTTGTATTTGGTATTGCACTCTGTGTTTTTATTGTTTTGTGTGTTGACTTTTGCATAATAGTGTGCAGTGTTGGAACCTTGGTGTTTTAGTGTTGTGTGTACCATGAAAAAACTGTCACCATCAGAAATGAAGTTTTTTATGTAATCATAGTTATGGCATATTTTATTTAATTTATATCATGTGGTGACAGTTGTGTATAATGGAGACAGTTCTTTCTGCTTTGAGAGCATTCAGCACTGTCAGTAGTTTTAGTGTGTGATTGTCTTTGTGATATTATTTCAGTAAAACCGTAATGACAAAAATTACCAAACTGTCTGAACTGACCAAAATAACTTATATGACCAATGAGGCCAAGGAGAGTAAAGTGATAAAATTGTAAAAATGTTAAAAAAACTCTCTGCTAGAGGGTGTAAATGCTGTTTTTTGTGTTTGACAAGTGTGGCTATTTGGGTCTCCTTACAGAATTCTTTATGTGTAGTTAAATGTATTTTATTTTTCTGTAGAAGAAGTCAGAAAAAAGAGAGAGAGAACACTGGCGTTTACAAAGAGAAGGAATACTTTAACATCATGGTGACGGTTTTGCATGGGAACCGAGAGGTATATTACCTCACCACTGCTTTGGTACAAGTAAGTGTGCAAGTGTAATTATATGGTTAAAAATAAGACATTGTGTGATGTAGGTTTATTTTGTTATTACTACTGATGACATAATGCACCTCATAATAAAATATAGTGTTCACATAATGTCATCTTTACAAAATAAGAAGGAAGGGATTGGCTGGGGGTGTAGCATGAATATAGAAGTGAATAAAAAACAAGAAAACAAATTAATTAAATAAAAGGAACAAATATATAGATAAATGAAAAAATAACTTACATTGATCAATGAAGAATTACTTTAATGTTGTAAATTAAGTAGCTTTAAGTAGATTAAGTTAAATATTTTAAGCTCAATAAATTAATTAACTAGACTAAATTACTTACTTACTTATGTACATACATCTTACCTTCCTTCCTTCCTCCCTACATACTTACTGACTCGCTTGTTCGCTTGCTTACACACTCAGTCACTCACTGCTTGGAGCAGAGTCCTTAATGAGAAGCCAGTCAGTTCTCAGCCAGTCAAGAAATACCCTGCATTTCTTGGAACCTGAAGGTTCATTATGTTATTCACAATTTCCCGCCACCTGTCCATATCCTAAGCCAAACCGATCCATTCCATGCTCCTACATTCCCCTTCCTGAAGATCCAGCTTAATATTATCATGCAGTCTACACCTGTATCTTCCAAGTGGTCTCTTTCCTTCTGGTTTCTCCTCCAAAACCCTATATACACCTTTCCTCTCCCCCACATATGCTACATGACCCGCTTACCTCTTTCCTTTCAATTTGATGAACCGAAAAATATTTGGTGAAGGGGCACAGATCATTAAGCTGCTCAAGACTAAGCCAAGTAAGTTAAATAGAGTAAGATAAGAAAAATAAATAAAATGAATTTTATTAATTAAGTTATATGAATGAAATTAAAACAATCAATTAAATAAATGAAATTAAGTATTGAAATTAAATTAAGTAAATTACTAAATTAAATTACATAAATAAAATTAATTTAATGATATTAAATGTATAAGATTAAAAACTAATTAGGTAAAATAAATTAAATTAAAAAATTAAGTAATCAAATAAGTGGAATAAAGCCCATTAAGTAAATTATGTACATTCAATCAAATAATTTATGTAATTAAAATATGAAAAAAATTAAAGTAAATTAAATAAATTAAATTCATTATTGTAAATTAAATAAAAAATGTAAGTTAATTAAATGTTACTAATTATATTAAGTGATTTAAATTAAATGAATGAAAGTAAGAGATAAATAAATTAAATCACATTAAAATATGTGAGTTAAAGGAAATTAAGGTGGATTAAATGATGTTAGTTTATTAAGTTAAGTAAAAAAATAAAATAAATTATGTTGTGTAGATGAAATGAATTGATTAAATTTTATATCATAAACTAAATTGAATTAATTAAATATATATAATTCAATAAATGATATAAAATAAACTACATTAAGTAAATTAAATTAATGAAATTAAGTAAATTGGATTAAAGAAATGAAATGAATTTAATAAAATATTTAAATAAAATAAGTTAAGAGACATGAAATTAAGTAAATTAAACTCCATAATCTAAATTAAATTGTGTTAAATATATGAAAATAAATAAAATTAAATAAACTAAATTCTGTTGCTGGGGTTAAGAATGAGTGGAGCTGTATTTCTTGTATCTCCATACCCCCCTTTATCATCATTGTGTGGTGCTTAATAAAGTGTGGAGACACCTGTACCTTATATGAAATATTTTCACATTAATGAGGTGTGTTGCTCACAGTACAAACTGTGGAATGAAAAAAACTGAGTTGGCTTACCATTCAAAATAATTTACTTGTTCACATGCAACTGTGACAGAATGCTTTTCCAAGTGATGTAGGATGGCTGTGTGGTTGTCGTCTGTTGATACTCTTGTTTGGGATCCCAGTTACTTGAGAGTGAGGAAGAAGATGAGGAAAAGTAAGTGTCTTGTCAGCTACAGCGCAGTGTAGTCTGGTAGAGAGGCACAGCACCATTACAGATGAGGTTACTGCTTTCAGGTTGCAATGGGTGCCCCATCTTCCAGCATAATAGCAGAAATGTTCATACAACATACAGAGAATTCACATCTTGCACACCTAGCACAATAACATAAAATCATAAATCTGCTTTTGTTATGTAGACGATGTTTTTTTGATCTTCGATCAGAACTACATAAACATACAAACAATCGTAAATGATTTTAATACAATACATCCAAAATTACACTTCACAGCAGAAATAGAACAAAACAGTACACTAACTACTTAGACATATCCATCCACAAAACTCCCACTAACATAAAAAATTCCATCTACAGAAAACCCACATTTAGCGAAACTGTCATCCCCTACACGTCCAATCACCCCACACAGCACAAGTATGCTGCAATCAAATTTCTATACAATAGACTAAACACCTACCAACTACACAAGGAAGAATACCAACAGGAAGAAAACATTATCCACAACATCCTTTATAACAATTCCTTCCCAGTCAGGCTACAGAAACCTCCCAACCGTAACCCAAACCAACAACAAATTTCACCAACACACAAGTATAGATGGACAACATTCACTTAACATAGGTAAGGAAACCACATATATCACTAATACGTAGGTGGGCTGATACATTTTGCCTCCACTGTAATAATATTTATTTACACTAGACATATCTGGATAAAACTGGTTCTGTGTAGTCGCATGGTATCTCTCTTCCATCATACTTCACCTTCAACACACACATGCTTACAGTCCTCATCCAGTGCACATCGAAATGGAAGAGTTTTCAGACCTTCGGTTCAAACGGCGTGCTGTTATTAAATTCTTAACCGTGGGAAAAGTTCCTCCAATTGAAATTCACAGATGAATGTAAGCTGTTTATGGTTATTAGTGTGTTGACGTGGGTACAGTAAGACGCTAGGTAAGGTGGTTCAAAGATGGAGAACTGGGGCAAGCAGATTTGTGTGACAAAATATGAAGTGGAAGGCCTGTGACTGCAAGTGATCAGCTTCATCAAGATCGCATTGAACAACTGATCCGTGGAAATTGTCACATGAAACAAAAAGAAATTGCTGTTGCATTAGGAATTTCTAAGGAGAGAGTGGGATACATTATTGGTGTTCTTGGAACCCAAAAATTTTGTGCCAGATGGGTACCACACATGCTGTCTGATGAAGTGAAAGCTGAAAGAATTAGCATTTCTTGGGAACTCCTGGAATGTTTTGAAAGAGAAGGTGAGGACTTAAAGAGGATCATTACAGGTGATGAAATTTGGGCTCATCATTATGACCCTGAGAACAAAAGGCAGCCCGTGGAATATTGCCATAAGGAATCACCTCAGCCGAAAAAATTCAAACACAGACCTTGGCTGGAAAGGTCATGTTGACTGTTTTTTTGAATTCATAACATGTTTTTCTTGCAGACTTTCTTAAAAAAGAAACAACAGTAAACTCTTAACATTCCATTGAAATTCTTACTGCATTAAAAAGAAGAATCAAACAGATTGGAATAAGAGATTAAACACTTCTTCAGCATGACAATGCCAGGCCTCGCACAAGTGCAGCAACAAAAGATGCAACTCAACGCCTGGACTTTTCAGTGCTGCCGCTTCCACCGTATAGCCCAGATCTGGCTCCAAGTGATTTCCACCTTTTCCCAAAACTAAAGGAACACTTGAAGGGCCAGCGCTTCAGCTGTGATGAAGAGGTGAAGTCTGCAGTGAGGAAATGATTTCAAAAACAAAACACCAATTTTTTAAGGACGGATTTCAAAAACTAGTGCAGCGTTGGTGGAAGTGTATTGAAGTGTGTGGTGATTTTGTAGAAAAATAATTATGCAGCTTGGAAAAATAATTGATGTAGGCATATTTCTTTTTTTATTTCATTAAAATATCTTTTCCCATTCATTTTCTATTTAAGTGGAGGCCAAACTTATCAGCCTGCCCTCGTATATTCAAGCACTGAGACATAAGAATAGCCTACTGCATAAATAACACCATACAAAATCACCTAATACATAAAAACTGGAACCCTGTCAAATTTTCACCCTCTGGAGTATATAAATTAAAATGCTACAATTGCAAGAAAGCTTATGTTGGACAAACAGGAAGAAATTTCACGAGATACAATGAACACAAATGTGCCTTTCATAACAATAGTCATTCCTCCAAATTCACACATCTTAATGAACCTGCACATTCCTTCAGAACCATTAATGACACCATGCAAGTATTACATTACCAAAAGAAAGGCCCTCACTTCAACACAACAGTGCTTTTACTTTCATGTAGAATCTGTTTCCAATAACCATCTGAATGACAGCCATACAATATTTCCTAATAGAATCTTCGATACCATCCATGATTTACCCCTCCCTTCCCTTCTCCCTACCACATTCCTGTCTTCATCAATATCCCATCACTTCAACACATGACACAACATACGCACAACGAAACCAGTCTTCCTCAAGAGATCAATGCACAACACACCATCACTCCCTATCTACAGCATGAAATAATATGGCAGTGTTCAAGGAATTATTTCAGAAGTGATTCTGTAAGTTAAACTATATTTACAAAGATTCAGAAACATTGTCATTACCAACAACAATAACCATACCATTCAGCATCTCTCTAACATGTAAGTACTATTTACTTAATATTAGAAAACATGAATGGCATTATCCTCATAATCTCAGTTCCACTGTAACACTTTACTTTATTCACAGATGAAAAACAGAACTAACAACCAAAGTGAATCTTCACTCAGTATTACCACACATCCGAAACAGATATTCTACTATGCAATAACAACATTTCAAACCTGGACTTTCAACTAAACAACAAAGTATACATATACTTTGTTGTTTAGTTGAAAGTCCAGGTCATTTTAAAAGTAATGCACACTGTGTTTGCGCGGCCAGTAGGATGATGCATTTGTTCTGATTTTTGCGACAGCTGTGAGCCAGACTTCAGTAAAGAATACTGTGTGCATATTGGCAGGCTACGTGGTCCCGTCCCTGTTCTGCAAAACAGAGCCATGAAATGGAAGAAGAAACTGACTGGAGTCAGATCTTGCTCAGTGACCAGTGATCATACATTAAAATTGAAACTTTGCGAGGAAAAAACCCAACTGAAATTCATAATGCTTTACTTGAAGTTTGCAGGGATAGTGTAGTGGATCGTAGCACAGTGTCACGGTGGGTATCTCATTTCTGTGAAGGTTGGGTAAGCATCCAAGACGACCCAAGAAGTGGGCAGCCAGTAATGGCAACCGATGACACATCTGTGGTTGTCAGCACCCTGTTGGAAGAAGATCGACACAAATCATGTGAAGAAATTGCACATGAAGCAAACATGTCAACCGCTTCTGTTTGTATGTATGTGTTTTAACCACCTGCATCTAATAAGCACCACCACACCTGTTGGAGATCGATCTCCACGTAACATCTGCCAAGAATTAACCATTACGGCACTACCTGGCAACCAATTCACTGTGCCACCACGGAATACCTCACATAGAAACCAGCACTGGCAAACAGGAATATCCCCAATTTGACACCATACCCCCCACCCAGAGATCACAACACCCAAGTTTTTTATACTGTTTATACCTTTTATATTAGAATATTTTAATTCTACTGCTACTGTAATTATTTTAAATTATTTTAAATGCAAATTTTATAGATGTGAATGAGATCTCTTAACAAAAACATTGTGTATTGTATAGTTTGCTTTATAATAAGAAAGTTTACAACCTGATGATGGCCGATATAGAGGCCGAAACATGTAGTTGTTACAACACGCTATGTAGAAACACCCCTTAGCAAAATAAATATTAAAAGTTTTGTTTGCATTTTACTGATACTTGTGAAGTTACTGCCTTTATCTTCTTCCCTGACGGAAGGAAAGGTTCATGTGAAATGTTGGTGTTGTTTTGCCAGACTGCACAGCATCACGTACAAAAAGAGAGGAATGTTATGAGAACATCACATCTCATAAGGTGCAGGAAGTTCCTCTTCTTGATAACATATCTTCCACAAGAAACCCTAATGAAGTTGTGTATTGTGTTAAATTGCAGTATGTTGTTTGTCTTCAGTTTGGGATGCATTGCCTTGTGTAGTATCTGATACAGATCTTTGCTTGAGTAGGTATAGGTAAGAGGGCAAGGGGGGTGGGATATCATACAGGTATGATGGTTACTGCAAGACCTGCAGATGTGTGTCATAAGCCCTGCTAAAGCCACAAAAGTGAAAGATGTTTTCTTGGCCTAATGCTTTGAGTTATGGCAGTATATATTTACCTTAACATGAAACAGCATGCAAATTTATTCCAGTTGCTGTTCATAGCACATATTACAAATACCCAAAACATTTAAATGTCAATCCAGATAGTGCAGCATCCATTGTAAGACTCTGTATTTCAGTGTTAGGGCCTTTTGGCTGTGGCAGTATATCTTATTGCTAAAAATAACTGGCATTTTGGTGTGGCATGTAGCATTCTCCCCCAAGACTGAAGTCTTTAAATTATAAGTGACAAATGTGGTTGTTTTACTGTGGCAGTGACAGACACATCCATGAAGAAATTGTGTCAGTGTCCAGTACTACTGTATTTTGGGCCAACTGAGAAGCTTATAAACTTGCAATTCAGAGCAATGTGCCTAGTAGTCCAGCTGAATGGTCCAAATTCTGACTTCCAAGTCCACTAATTGTCTCATTTGCCCTTATACCAAAGGTGTGCATCATATCAGCTGCCAGTTACGTGATGTTTGGAAATACAGGGTTGGGGTATCTTGGCTTTTACATACTGATTTTTTGGTACATTTGTGAACAAATGAATTATATCGCATTACACAGATTATTCCAAAGACCAGTTAGGTAGGCAGTGATTAGACTGTGTAAGCTTTCATTACTTTGCAGCCCATTCAGCCTCCTGTGATTTGTTTTTTTGGGTGTATGTAATTATTACATACTTTTGTTGGACAGTGGTAAGTATCGTATTAAATTGTGAGCAGTCTGAAGCATCAGATCCACAGACTAGTTAATTTATTTTTGCGGTCTTTGTGTCATTTTCCGTCTGTGTAATACAGAATCTGATACCATGAGCCATGTAATGGAGATCAGCTGGCAGCTTTGTTGAGACACATAAGAGCTAGTATACATAGAATTTCCCTCTGCTGCTGTTAGTAGTTACAAGTGTTGTACTGAGAAGTGTCCATTATGAGTAGTGTAGTAAATTGGGAACACTGAAAACATTGTTCAGCATACAGGAACATTTAATGCATTGTTGGGTAACATCTGAGACACACTAATTTTTGTTACCTGCCAGCATGCTGTTGTCCAGAGCAACATATATTATTTTGTATTTGTGCTTGTGAGCATCAAAAACCAGGGCAGCCACTAATGTGACTGTGCTGGTGAAGGTATTGTCACAAATTTTTGTGACTGAGATTTGAAAGTCATGTTGATAGCTGTGTGTTTTGTATCTCTGGTATTGCACCTTCATAAAATATTGCCTGTCATCAGCAGTGCTGTGCTTGGAAGTTGTAGTGTGGATTGTGTAAGAATGGAAAAGTCACAGTCCAGGAAGAATCCACATAAACATGACAGTACAACAAAATATTATTCATCTTAAGGTGGCACATCGCCATTGCAGTATTAAATACAACAAATGTTCTAGTCAGCACAACATAGGTTGATTAGGGACAAGGCTGTATGTTTCAGCTGTACAAGGCGAACGACTGCTGAATCGGGGGGCCAAACATGGCTGCTAGAGACGCAGTCATCCGTGCTAAGGCTATATCGGAGATGTTCCGAGACGAAGATGAAAACATGGCGGCAGTAGCGCAGCGAAGGATGCCTGCGCGCGCATACCTTAGTAGTGTGATGCCACCGCCGCACGCGAATGAACAGCTGTAAGTCACGTGGCGTCGGATCGAGAGCTGACGGATGTACGTGAGGTACAAATATCCCGGAGGATGAAATTACTCCCGTGGAACTAAGACCCGTGTCTTATGGACCTAGATCCAGAACACCCGGTTCCAGCTACCATCCTACGACATCGCGACCTGAAGCCATCTAGTTTTGAAGGATCAGCGTAGGAGGTCATATCACGACCGCAAGAGTTACACTGGACCTTACTGCGAGTTAATCCGATGTCCTTAAGGAATTGTATATCGATATTGCGGTCACTGAATAAGAACATCAGGAAAAGTTTATTCGCATCACAGGGGTATCCAAGCGAATCTCG
>Ga0209755_10005558_pt1 | contig 14288 bp, 14 predicted proteins | sample TergutCo191P1_FD_187301 | JGI IMG/M metagenome (GOLD analysis project Ga0209755, IMG submission 187301) | Cornitermes sp. P1 segment gut microbial communities from Petit-Saut dam, French Guiana - Co191P1 (SPAdes) (version 2) | ecosystem: Host-associated > Arthropoda: Insects > Digestive system... | reverse complement strand
CCAACCTATTAAGCCACCCACTACGGCCGGACGGGCCGGAAATTACGCCTGCCGAGTGAACTTGGATTATATCCGCCGTTCACAACGAAGCAGGAAGGGGTTCAGCCCCGCGTCAAAAGTATGTATTTTTTAAATTGGGAAGTGATGTCTGCATGAACAGCGAAACTACAACCACACAACCGCTTATTTCCGTGGTAATGCCTGCTTATAATGCGGAACAAACCATCCAAGAAAGCATTAATTCCGTTATAAACCAAACCTATACCAACTGGGAAATCCTTATAATTGACGATAAATCCATTGATAACACATCGCAAATTATAAAACAAGCCGCCGTAAAAAGCTCCCGCATCCGAATATTTGCTCATCTGCAAAACAAAGGGGTAGCGGCAAGCCGTAATAAAGGCATCAAGGAAGCAAAGGGTTCATACATCGCCTTTTTAGATAGTGATGATTTATGGCATCCCAATAAATTAATAAAACAACTCGCTTTCATGAAAAAAAACAACGCCGCCATTTCTTACACTGCCACGGCTTACATGAAAGATGATACCCGCTCTAGGTTCATACTACGGGCAGAAAAACAACTCAACCGAAAAAATTTATTAAAAAATAACATCATGTCCTGCTCCTCCGTGATGGTTAAAAACGAAATTATACGCAATAACTTATTTCCAGAACAAGAATCACTTATACACGAAGATTTTACTTCTTGGCTCAACATTTTAAAAGACCATGGTTGTGCATACGGGCTGGATGAACCCTTGTTGACCTACCGTATATCCGGTAGTTCAAAATCTGCCAGCAGGGTTACATCAGCAATTATGATCTTCAATGCCTACCACCGGGCGGGGTACAATATGCTGAAAAGTTTATTATTAACTTTGCAATACATTAAACACAGCATCACCAAACGATATATGATTAAAGTAGGATTTTAAATATATGAATTTAACAAAAAAACATTATATGGCCATTACCGTTGGCTTAATAACACTGTTATTTATTCCGTTTTTTTTATACATGCCCATAGAAATATCAGGCAATCCAGTGGGTAATATACCTATGCTGGTGCTGTACAACGGGCTTTTAGCTTTTACGGTAGCAGCGTTGGTTGTGTTTGGGTTGATGCTGGTTACTAAAAAAGAATATATGAAAGAACAATTATACACATTTTCCCGCTTTAGACATTTAATATTATTAATGGTGAAGCATAATTTTATAACCCGCTACCGCCGGAGTGTATTAGGTATTTTATGGTCAGTATTAAATCCATTACTCACAATGCTGATTATGACCTTGGTTTTTTCCACGTTGTTCCGCTTTGAAGTTGCAAACTTTCCCCTCTATGTATTAAGCGGACAGCTGGTGTTTGGCTTTTTCAGCGAAGCTTCCTCCCAGGCTATGGTTTCCATTACGGGCAGTGGCACAATTATTAAACGTATATATGTACCAAAATATATTTATCCCCTGACGCAGGTGTTGTCTGGAGTCATAAACATAGGGTTCGCGCTCATTGCATTCATTATAGTTTTTATATTTACCAGCCAAGCGGTAAGTTGGACGGTATTGTTGATTCCCATCCCTATTTTATACACCTTTGTTTTTGCTTTGGGCATCGGCATGTTGCTTTCCTCGGTTATGGTGTTTTTTCGCGACATTGGCTACATCTATGGGGTGGGCATAACTTTATGGATGTTCCTTTCCGCTATTATGTACCCGGTAGAAATTTTACCGCCCCGGATTTATCACCTTATCCATTTAAACCCCTTGTTTCATTATATAAGTTTTTTCCGGGATTTAACATTAAATGGAACAATACCCGGACTGTGGGCGAATATCATATGCATTGGGTTCGCATTGGCAGCCTTGTGTGCCGGAGTGTATGCGGTTATGTCGCAACAAGATAAGTATATTTTATATCTATAGGTGCCAATCATGAACGAGCCGGTAATTCAAGTAAACAATGTATCCATGCTGTTTAACCTTAATCGGGAAAAGGTTATGGGGATTAAAGAATATGTAATCAAGGCACTACAGCGCAAGCTTTTTTATGATGAGTTTTGGGCCTTGCAAAATATTAACCTAGAAGTGCATCGCGGCGAGATTGTAGGCCTTGTGGGCCATAACGGCGCAGGCAAATCCACCTTACTAAAAATAATCGCCGGGGTGTTTAAGCCCACCCAAGGCTCTGTAAAGGTTAGGGGCGAACTGGCCCCCCTGCTAGAGCTGGGTGCAGGCTTCGACCCCGACTTTACCGCGAGGGAAAATGTGTATTTAAACGGAGCCATGTTTGGCCGCTCCCCTGCCCAAATGAACGCTTTTTATGACGAAATTATAGATTTTGCCGAGTTATGGGATTTTGAAAATGTACCCGTTAAAAATTTTTCTTCGGGAATGCAAGCCCGGTTGGGGTTTTCTGTAGCCACCTGTATAAAACCGGATGTGCTGGTATTGGACGAGATTATAGGAGTTGGTGATTTTCGGTTTCAAGAAAAGTGCAAGGCACGCATTTCCGGTCTATTAAAGGGAGGTACAACGGTATTAATGGTGTCCCACAGTGATACCGCCGTGCGGGAATATTGCACCCGTGCCGTATTATTGGAAAAAGGAAAGAAAATTCTTGAAGGCGATATAGATGAAATATTTAATGTATACGAGGAGAAATAAAAATGTGGAAAGAAAAAATTAAAAAATTCTTAATAAAAATTAATCCAACATATCGTAAAGTAGATGCGATTTCTTTTCAACTCAATCAATTAGCGAAACAATATGAAGATTTAAAGGATTTGCTGCGCCAGTCCTATCAACATGAAATAGCCCCCCCCCCTAAAAAAATATCCCTTTCCAAGCAAGAAAACGAACTGAATGTACTTGCAGAAAATTTCACAGAAGCAAACTTTAACGATTGGATAGAATTTGGATTTTGTACAACTTTCGTAAGCAATTGGGAGTCGGAGTTGAGCCATATTGCACGAAGTGGAATGTATAACGCGGAATATGCATATGCAGAAGCATTATTAATAAGTATTAAAGAACATGAAATCCCCGGTGCCATTGTAGAATTCGGTGTTTCCAGTGGTATATGGTTGAAAAAACTGGATGAAATTATACAAAAAATAAATTTGAACCGCTCTATTTATGGATTCGATTCATTCGAAGGGTTGCCAATGCCAGATTATACAGTAGATGACCAATGTTGGACCGAAGGGCAGTATGCAGCCAATATTGATGATGTTAAAAAGTATTTAAAATGTGAAGAAAAACCGTACATTCATTTAATAAAAGGATGGTTTTCAGAAACATTCCCAACCGAAATTGTACAAGCAATAAAAAAAATTGCATATGCCCGTATTGATTGCGATTTGTATCATCCGACGGTCGAATGTCTTGATTATTTAAAGGGCCGACTCGTTGACAAGGCAATACTCGTCTTTGATGACTGGCCACGCCGTTCAGATATGGGTGAAGCAAAGGCGTTTTTAGAATGGCATAAAAATAGTGGATATGAATTCGAATTCTTGGCTTTAAATGACAGACATCATTTATATTGTAGGGTTCATAAAGTTAAACAGTAATCGAGGTGTTTTTATTCAATGACATCAAAACGGGTATTACATGTTTTAGACCACCTTGTACCATCTAGTGGGGTAGCGCAGGTAGTAATGACACTTATAAAAGGGTTATCCCATATACGACAGGACATAGCTGTCTATGGTCAAGTCAATGAATTTTTGAAAGAAGATATAAATAATACAGGAGGTGATGTTTATAAACTTCCAGAAGTAACGCAGCAATTTGGTTATTTGTATAAAAAAGCTTTTTCACAATTGTTAATAAGAAACAAGTATACGGTTATTCATGGGCATGTACTCAATAGTGCATATTTGTATCTGCGTGAAGCAAAAAACCGAGGTGTTCCAGTACGCATTGCACATGTTCATAACAGCAAAAGTTCAGATGACTTTTTAAAACGTATTCGTAATAATATTTTACAACTAGGCGTTCCTCAATGGGCATCAATATTTGTATCTTGTTCCCTGCTTGCAGCACATGCTTCATTTGGAAAACGCAAGGTTCATATTATACCCAATGGTATAGACACGGAGAGGTTTAAATATAACGAATTAATTAGGAATGAAGTGAGAAATGAATTAAACCTTCCTGATGGTGTGTTATGTATTGGTAATGTAGCAAGGCTAGCATTGCAAAAAAATCATTCTTTTATGTTTCGTTTATTAGAACATATGCCACATGCGATTGGTGTGTTTATTGGTGGAGGATATTTACCAAAAAATTTAATAATACCTCCCAATGCGATGATTTTGGGTGAACGCATAGATGTCCATAGATTTTATCAAGCATTTGATGTATTTATTCTTCCTTCATATTATGAAGGATTCCCCTTATCTGTAATTGAAGCACAATGTGCTGGTTTACATTGTTTTATATCGGATGCAATCACTAAAGAAGTGGGTTGTGATGGAAACGTTACTTTTCTGCCAATTAACAATTCAACATTATGGAAAACGATGATAAATAATATGGTGACAACTAACAGGACTGCCGGCGTTGAAGCAGTACAAAAATCCGGCTTTGATTTACAAACTGTCATTCAAAAGATTGACAAGCTTTATAGTTAATACAAATTTATTTGAAAGGAATTAATTTGTATGAAAGCAGATGAAAATAAAAAGATTAAAATATTTATTTGTCATACGCCAAATAAACGCACAAGGAATATTGATTCCAACGAAATATTTACAAACATCTGCGGTGGTGCTGTTTTTGACGATGGAACGAATAATGATATTTTAGGTGACAATACTGGAGATAGTATTTCTGTAAAAAACAAGTCGTATTGCGAATTATCTGTAGTTTATTGGATGTGGAAAAATGTTGAGGCAGAGTATTATGGGTTATGTCATTATAGAAGATTTTTTAATTTTGGTTGGAGAAATTTAACTGTTTCGAACCATGGACAAATTGTGTTTAATTACTTAGATGACAAAGCAAAAAAAACATTAAATCTGTTAAATAATAAAGCGATAGAACGCGCAATTAAAGGCTACGATATTATTTTAGCATCTCCCGATAGAGTAACGCAACATGGTCATCGTTCTTTGATTGATCAATACAGTAGTAGTGAAACATTGAATGTATCAGATTTAATGAATATGATGGATATTGTTGCTGATAACTATCCTGATATGGTAACAACAATGAAAGCCTATATGAATGGGGAATTGTTTTATCCTTGTAATTTATTCATTATGAAAAAAGATATATTTAATAAATATTGCTGCTTTCTTTTTGATGTTTTAAAAAAATTTGAAAAAGCATCTGACTTATCTAAATATAGTAAAGAGTCATATAGGGTCATTGGGCATCTTGGTGAACGATTACTTGGTATTTTTAGCCTTTATATGATGAATAAGTACAAATGTAATTTTAAAACACTTCAGTCATCAATAATTTTAAACTGTGAAAATTTTATATTTCCGAAGCCAAGTTTTATTCAAAACAATATACCAATTGTGACGTTGTGCCGAGAAGTTTTTGTACCCATTTTATGTGTTTTTATAGAATCGCTAATTTTAAGTGTGGATAATGAAAGCAAATATGATATTTTAATATTGTACGATGAATTATTAAAACCTTCACAGGAACTAATGGAAGGAATAATTAAAAACATTAATAATATTAACTTGCAATTTGTTGATGTTAATCAATATAAAAGCAAACTCAATTTGTATGATAATGACCATGTCCCCGCAATGACATTTTACAGGTTTTTACTACCTGAAATTTGTGTTAATTACGAAAAAGTAATTTGGTTGGATGGAGATATAATAGTTAAGCGAGATCTTCGTGAATTGTTTGAAATAAATTTTGAAAACAATTATATTATTGCTACATTAGATGCCGATGCCATAGGTAATTATAACGAAAAAAAGAACGATTTAAAAAAGTATTTTAATAATTTTCTTGATGAACCATATAAATATTCACAAGCTGGAGTTATGATTTGGAATTTGCAAAAAATGAGAGAAGATAAAATATCAGATAAAATGGTGAAGCTTAGTCATGAACGAAAATACCATTACGGAGATCAAGATATAATTAATAAAGCATGTCAAGGCAGAATTAAAATATGTGATATGAAATGGAATGTATTAACAACAAATATGGGAAGGCGACAACAGGTTATTAATAAAGCTCCATTATATATATCAGAAGCATATACAAATGCCCGCAAAAATCCTTATATAATACATTATGCAGGGAGTATAAAACCATGGGATAACCCTGATGAAGATTATGCTTATGAATGGTGGGCTGTAGCAAGGTCATCAATCATGTATGAATATCTTTTAATTAATTCATCAAATCAAAGCAAACATGATGATAAAAAAAATAATATATCTAAAAATCAAAGGCTTTCTCGATATGAAAAATTTTCACGAAAATATCCAGCTGACGGCAAAATAAGAACACTTTCCAATAGGTTATTTCCCCGGGGTTCTTTAAGAAGAAGAATAGCTGTATGGCTATATTTTGGAAGTCGGTAAAAGTTATTTTATAAAAATCTAAGGAGATCATAGAATGATTATAACTAAAACTCCATTTCGAATAAGCTTTTGTGGAGGTGGCAGCGATTTATCATCATTTTATAAAAAATATGGTGGTTGCGTACTTAGCACATCAATAAATAAATATATGTACATTTCTATTCATCCCTACTTTGACCCACGTAAAACAGTATTAAAATATTCACAAATAGAAACAGTTGAAGCTTTACACCAAATAAAACACAATATCTTTCATCATGTTTTAAATGATATGAAGGTCGAAGGTATTGAAATAACATGTACCGCAGATATTCCAGCAGGTACGGGATTGGGGTCATCAAGTACTTTTACGGTAGGATTATTACATACCTTATATTGCTACAAGGGTAAGTATATATCAAAGCCGGATTTAGCTGCGCGTGCTTGTGTAATTGAAATTGAAAAACTCGGAAGTCCAATCGGAAAACAAGACCAATATGCCGCTGCTATTGGAGGATTTAATTTAATAAAATTTCACACAAATGGCTCAGTATCATATGACCCATTATTGTTAAAGCAAGATATGCAAAAACAACTTGAAGATAATCTTTGCATTTTTTATTTAGGAAAAACTCGTTCAGCAAATGAAATTTTACAAGAACAAAGTAATAATATGAACGATGAAGAAAAGATAAAAAGCATGATAAAAATGTGCAAACTAACCGAACAAATGAAGATATCTCTATTAGAAAATGACATCATCACATTTGGTGAAATACTTCATGAAAGCTGGCAGATAAAACGCAAACTTGCTTCCAACATAACAAACCACAATATTGATTGTTTATATGAAAAAGCGATTAAAGCTGGTGCAATCGGTGGCAAATTGTTAGGTGCTGGTGGGGGTGGTTTTCTTTTGTTTTGCTGTCCTAAAGAAAAACAAGCGTTGCTTAGCAATACGCTTGGGTTGAAGCCTATGCAATTCGCCTTTGATTACGACGGTACGTCCGTTATATATGTAGGCGATAAATATTGGGATAAATAAAATGAAGGGGTGTGTGTAAATGAATATAATGATAGCAGGCGGTGCAGGTTTTATTGGAAGTCATTTGATAGATGCGCTTTTAGATAAGGGGCATAACGTAACGTGTGTGGATAACTTTTTGCTTGGTTCAAAGGAAAATATCGCACATTTAAAAAACAACCCATTATTTACATTATATAAACAAGATATTTGCGATTTTAAGGGTATGCATTCAATATTTAAAAAAGAATCCATAGACTATGTATTTCATTTGGCTGCTAATTCAGACATACAAGCAGGAAGTAGAGACCCTTTTATAGATTTGAATAACACTTTTTTAACAACCTTTAACTTGCTTGAATGTATGAGGCAATTTAATATTAAACGCTTGTTCTTTTCCTCGACTTCTGCTGTGTATGGCGAACAAGAAGGACAACTATCCGAATCAGCTGCGGCATTAGAGCCAGTTTCTTATTATGGTGCAGGAAAATTAGCTGCTGAAGCATTTATTTCTGCGTATAGTGCAAGGAATAACATCGAAACTCTTATTTTTCGATTCCCTAATGTAGTTGGACCACGTCTTACCCACGGAGTTATTTATGATTTCATTAAAAAATTGCAACACAACCCAACCCAACTTGAAATCTTAGGTAATGGTAAACAAACAAAGCCATACATGTATATCAATGACTTAATTAACGGAATCATGCAATTTATGGATGTTCCAACAGGTGTGACATTATATAACATAGGTGTGAACACCCGCACCAACGTGACAAGCATTGCGGATATGGTATGCCAAGCTATGAACCTTGAAAACGTAAAATACGAATTCACAGGTGGTCGTGGTGGTTGGCCAGGTGATGTTCCAGAATTTAAATACAACTTATCAAAAATTCACTCTGCTGGTTGGAAAGCTGAACATACATCTGATGAAGCTGTAGCAAGGACTGCGAGAGAATTATGCGTGCAATAATTATGGCTGGTGGTAAGGGAACGCGATTGCAATCCGTAACCCGTGACGAAATTCCAAAACCCCTCACTCTTATTAATGGAAAGTCAATACTTGAATGGCAAATTGATTGTTTGTTACAAAACGGCATAAATGAAATTTGCATTGTTATCGGTTACCTGGGCGAAAAGATACAACAAGCATTAGGTAATGGTTCAAGGTTGGGGGTGAATTTACAATATTACAACGAAGAAATACCTTTGGGAACTGCGGGTGCGTTGGCGTATTTGAAAGAATTTATTAAAGGTAAAGAATTTGTACTTGTTTATGGCGATTGTATATTCGACATTGACATAAACCGTATGGCTACATTTCACTACCGTAAAAAAGCCCATGCAACCCTGTTCGCTCACCCAAATTCACACCCTTATGATTCAGATCTTTTACTAATTGACAGTCAAAACTGTATTACAGGGATATTGACGAAAAACATGCAACGCGACGGATGGTATAACAATATAGTAAATGCAGGGATCTATATTCTCTCTGGCGATGTTTGTAAAGAAATCCCGGTAGGATACGCTGTTGATTTGGAAAAAGAATATTTTACCGGGTTGATACCACAAGGAAAATTGTATGGTTATATCTCAACAGAATATATAAAAGATGCTGGAACACCGGAACGCATACAAGAAGTTGCGGAAGATTTAACTAGTGGAGTAGTTATAACAAGAAATTTAAAAAATAAACAAAAATGCATTTTCCTAGACCGCGATGGTACAATTAATGCAGATAGCGGCTTAGTTCATAAACTCGAAGATTTTGAATTATTACCTGCAACCGCAACTGCAATTAAATCGATTAATAAATCTGGTTTTTTAGCAATCGTTGTAACAAATCAACCTGTGGTAGCGCGAGGGTTATGTAATATAGAGAACGTTGAAACAGTACACAATAAAATGAAAACATTATTGGGTGCAGAGGGTGCCTATGTTGATGCCATTTATTTCTGTCCTCATCACCCAGACAAGGGTTACCCGGAGGAAAACACAATGTTGAAGATACCTTGTGAATGTCGCAAACCGGGTACTGCTATGATTGAACAAGCATTAAAGGATTATAATATATCGCCGGAATTATCTTGGATGGTAGGTGATACTACGACAGACATTCAAACTGGAATTAATGCTGGGCTTAAAACAGCTTTAGTTAGAACTGGTGAAGCAGGCAAAGACGGCAAATATCTTGTCACCCCTGATATTAAATGTATAAATTTACAAGACGCAATTAATAAAATAATAAAATAATTTGGAGCGTGTGAAATGGATTATAAAAATGATATTAAAAATTATATCAAACAAGAAATTGAGATTCTAAAATCATTAAATGTTGAAGCAATTGATGCTGCGATGAATTTATTGAATGCTGCACTTGAATCTGAAAAAAACATTTATGTTTTTGGAAATGGGGGCAGCGCAGCAACAGCATCTCATTTCACCAACGATTTTAATAAAGGAATTTCTGAACATACGAAAAAAAAATATCGTTTCGTATGCCTTAACGACAACATAGCAACTATTACAGCTATTGCTAATGACATCAGTTATGATGAAGTTTTTTATTTTCAACTTAAAGGGCGTATAAAAGAAGGTGACTTGGTTATCGCCATTTCTGGCAGTGGAAATTCACTTAATGTAATAAAAGCAGTGGAATACGTAAAAGAACAAGGCAATGTAATAATTGGCCTTACCGGATACAATGGTGGTAAATTAAAAACCCTTTGTGATATATCCTTACATGTACCTGTTGATAATATGCAAATAACAGAAGATATACACATGGTCTTTGACCACTTGATGATGAGCGTTTTTGGAAAATATTTATAATTACAGAGGATGAATAAAATGCAAAAGAAAAAAGCTGTTATATTTGGTGCAGGCCAGGGTGCCAAGGAAGTAATTAATCTATACCCTAATTATGAAATTATTTTTATGGTGGATATGGATGAAAGTTGTGTTGGTAAAATATTTGAATGTAATGGGGGGGGGTATCCCATTCGGAACATGGATGAACTTGCCAATGGAGGATTTGATGTAATAATTTTATCAAGTCTTTCATTATTTGACACATCATATAATTTATGTAAAAAAACATATCTGATTCCAGATGAGTGCATCATTTTTTCTCATCTTGAATTACCAATAAAAGCAAGAATTGCTTTTCTTGAAGCATATTCTAAAATAGTGGATTCAAAACAAATAAGCGGCTCTATTTGCGAAGTTGGTGTATTCAAAGGTGATTTTGCAAAAGAAATATGTCGTGTATTTCCAACGCGAACAATTTATTTATTTGATACCTTTGAAGGTTTTGATAATAGGGATATAGCAGTGGAAATTGAAAATAAATACAGCCATGAAAAAAGCGGTCATTTTTCAATCACCAGCGAATATTTGGTTGGTGAAAAATTAAAAAATCATCCGGATGTTCGTATTCGCAAGGGTTATTTCCCTGAATCATTTAACATTGATGGGGAAACATTTTGTTTTGTAAATTTGGACACTGATTTATATCAACCCACATTGTCAGGATTGAAAATATTTTATCCGTTAATGGAAAAACATGGGGTGATTTTAATTCATGATTATTTTTCAAAAAAATATTTTGGTGCAAAAGCAGCAACTGATGAATTTTGCGCAGAGTACAACTTATCTGTGGTTCCTATAGGTGACACATTAAGCGTTGCATTAATAAAATAAATTTTTGTTTTATTTAATTATTTTTATGATGCAGAGGTGTATTTTTGAAAAAATGTGTGATATAAAAATATTTTCTACCCACAATCTACAATCCAACCATATTGTATTACCTTCACAATACATCATACCGATTAAGGTTGGCTTCCCCAACGAACCCGCATTTGGTAATATGATAAGAGATAATACTGGAAATAATATTTCATATAAAAATGTGCAATACTGTGAATTAACAACGCAATATTGGGCATGGAAGAACGTAAAGGCAGATTATTATGGATTTTGCCATTACAGGCGTTTTTTTTCTTTTTGTCCGAATAAATTGCATTTTGATAGTTGGGGGACTGTTATTATTCCTCGTTTAACGCTTGAAGAATGGAAATTAATTGGGTATGGTTATGAAAAGGATGATATAGAAAATTGCTCAAGGATAAAGAATGTTGTAACTTCACATGATGTTATTATTACAGAAGAATCTGATTTATGGATAAACGGAGTTAATTCACCATACGAACATTATAAAAATCATCATAACAGATATGATTTGGACTGTATATTGGGGATAATAAATGATATATATCCAAAATATTCAAACGCGGCTCAAAAGTACATTCATGGAAAAATTGAATATTATTGTAACATGTTTATAATGAACAATGAACATTTTCATAAATATTGTGTATGGCTATTTAGAATTCTGGATGAATTTGAAAAACGAACCGATTTAACTTACCGAAAAGATAAAGGTTTTCGAGTTGTTGGATATTTAGGTGAACGTTTGCTTGGAATTTACTATACATTTCTTGAAGACGAAGGAATATATAAGTTGGGAAAGTTGCAACGAGTACAATTTTTAAATACTTCTAATGGATTTCAAAATAAACCCATCAAATTCAAAAAAACTAAAAAATGGCTAGAATGGTTATTCCCATATAAAAGTTTGCGCCGACGATTAATAAAATTCATATATTACAGGGTTCGTAATTTTGTCTGATTTTATGAAATGAAATTAATATTTTACGATAAAAATAATTAAACAGGTGACAAGTTATGAAGTATGATTATCTTATCGTTGGAGCTGGGTTGTTCGGAGCTACCTTTGCCCAACAAGCTACAGCAAAGGGAAAATGCTGTTTTGTAATAGAACGCCGACCACATATCGCAGGTAATTGTTACACAGAGTCTTTTAATGGCATCCAAGTTCATAAATATGGTGCGCATATATTTCATACGAGTAACGAAACCATATGGAAATATATAAATCAATTTTCTGAATTCAATAATTATATTAATCAACCTATAGCTGTATACAAAAATAAAATATATAATTTGCCATTTAATATGAATACCTTTAATCAAATGTGGGGTGTAAAAGACCCCGCTGAAGCTATCAACATTATTGAGAGGCAACGCGGTGAAAATGGTATACATGAACCTAAGAATCTTGAAGAGCAGGCCTTATTTATGGTAGGGAGGGATATATATGAAAAATTAATTAAAGGGTACACCGAAAAACAATGGGGTCGGCAATGTAAAGAACTTCCCGTGTCTATTATAAAACGTTTGCCTCTTCGTTTTACCTTCAACAACAACTATTTTAACGATCGTTTTCAAGGTATCCCCATTGGTGGTTATACAGAAATGATATTAAATATGTTGAAAGGAATTGAAGTAAAAACTAACACTGACTATTTTACATTTATCGCTAAAAACCCCAATATTGCTGAAAAAATTATATACACTGGTGCAATTGACGAATTTTTTAATTATAAATTGGGAGCATTGGAATATCGTTCACTCCAGTTTAAAACGGAAGTTTTAAAAATCGATAATTATCAAGGGAATGCAGTTGTGAATTATACCGACAGAGACATACCACACACCCGTGTTATAGAGCATAAACATTTTGAATTCGGACAACAAAAAGAAACCATAATTACTTACGAATATCCTGCCTGTTGGGATCGGGGCCTTGAACCTTATTATCCAATTAATGATAAAAAAAATATTGCTTTGTATAAACAGTATCAGATATTAGCAAAGACTTATCCTAATGTGATTTTTGGCGGTCGCTTGGGTGAATACAAATATTATGACATGGACAAGGTAATAGAACGTGCGTTAATAATAACAAAACAAGAACTTTTTAATTAAAGTCTGTTGAACACTGGCAACAAAGTAATAAACCCAACAAAGAAAAAAAATGTTATAATCCCCCTACCCAAAACACACAGGTAAAGCAAAAAATATATCTATATGGGGGAAGTGACATGTATCGAAGAAAAGACCCGAATCAAATGACGTTGGAAGGGTTTATACTATTCTCAAATAAAAATACAGCCAATTAAAAGAAGAAGTGATATAATAAGTCTGGGTGATGAGAATGAAAAAGCACAGCATAACCGAACAGGAATATAACGAGGTAAAAGCGTTATCAAAGGCAAACAAGAACAAGCGAGTAGAGAAGCGATTGCAAGTGATATTGCTGCGGTATGAAGGAAAAAAAGATACAGAAATAGCAGAAAAACTTGGTTATAACCGGAAGCACATCAGCAAATTATGTGCAGACTTCAAAAACCAAGGTGCAGCCGCATATGGGAGGCACAAATACGGTGGGAACAATCAAGCCGTGGACACGGAAAAAGAAAAGGAAATTTTAGACCGATTTAGAGAAAAAGCGGAGGCGGGACAAGTAGTAACCGCCGCCGATATTAAAAGGGCTTTTGACGAATATAGAGGAAAAGACACCGGGCGAGGATATATTTATATGTTGCTCGACAGGCATGGCTGGCGGATGGTAATGCCGAGGGGAAAACACCCCCAAAAAGCAAGTGACGAGACGATAGCGGTCTCAAAAAAATTAAAGAAAAATTCGACAAGTTAACTGCCAAAATATCCCAAACATCATACAAGCGAGTACGCCTTATGTTTCAAGATGAAGCAGGGTTTGGGCGTATATCAACCCCAAAACGATGTTGGGCACCAAAGGGGATACGCCCCATCGTGCC
>Ga0209755_10005557_pt1 | contig 14289 bp, 12 predicted proteins | sample TergutCo191P1_FD_187301 | JGI IMG/M metagenome (GOLD analysis project Ga0209755, IMG submission 187301) | Cornitermes sp. P1 segment gut microbial communities from Petit-Saut dam, French Guiana - Co191P1 (SPAdes) (version 2) | ecosystem: Host-associated > Arthropoda: Insects > Digestive system... | reverse complement strand
TAAATGATGCTTCTACAAACAGTTATGGGAAGTGACAGATGGTTAAATTGAGAATTTGTATTAAAACAGAGTTACACACAATAGAATCAGTTAACGAAAAAGCTGATTATCCTAGAATGTATTAATATACAAAATGAAAAAAAGGAGCTCTCTCAAATCATACAATATTGTCAGGCAACTGGCTATGTCAGTTCAGAGTAAAAGTCAAATGCTTCAGGGCCTGTCTCTAAACTGACATGGCTGATTACAGAAGAATGTTTACTAAATTTCATATTTTGCATACATTTTCTTGAAGCTTGAACAGATGCTGAAACAGATACTAACAGATCAACAGACTCTGTTCACTATATTACCTTTTCTTGTGACAGCTGCTGGATAGCAGTATTGGCTCCTTCACCTGCTTCAATTTTAACCAAGAGCTCTGTGCGTTCTGATTCCAGTCTTGAGATTTCTTCTTTCTGGTGCAACAATGATTTATCAGCCTCTTTTATCTTCTCATTCCTTCAAATTTGGTAAAACTGTATTAGGATACTACATTAATTTAGTGGATATCACACAACATTACATATTTGGGGGGGGGGGTAAACCAGTGATATGTAACTTTGTTTTTGTCTTGACGAAAAGGTCCACAAGTGCGATAATTATTTGTTATGAGAAGTTTTCAATTAATAAATGTTCCCATGTAAAAGGCAAAGGGTTACTCTACCAATGAAATTTAAATTGAATAGAATGTGTAAATTAACAATGTTTAATTAAGTCTGAGGTATGTATGGTGCTAAAACTAACAACACTGTACAAAAACCAGCAAGAAACTGCAGACTGACCACTAAATAGTGAAGAAAATATCTTTCCAACTGAAGAAGGCAATCCTTATTTCCTGGCAGTAAGCTGGTGCAGAAAATGGTAAAATAATGAAACAGGGATTTGGAACAGGGTGACAATACATACTGCAAAGTACAATGATACTTATTACTGAAACAGATGTACCAGTTAACATTTGAATAATTATGGGAAGCTATAATCAATAAACAAGGGTTTACCAAAGTTCTGTCGTTCATCTGAAAGTGGATAATTCAGCCAACTGTACCTCAAGTTCATACAGCGGAATTTACTTGCACTTTAGTGTCAAAATATAAACTGAAGTAAAATTTTAGTGTAACAGCAGATCGTTCGCGTTCAAACTGGCTTGAGAGAAATATTGACAAGATTTGACAAGACTCCACATAGAAGAAAACAAAGATGAACAGGTAAAGTAACTGGCAACAAAAAACTTCTCTTTCAAGTTTCAGGTTGAATAGGAAAACAGTCAGTTATGATTATGTCATATATGTCCAATAGGTGTCAGGCACTCAAGCAATGAATGTTTGGTGTTTGTAACATCAGAGTGTGATCATACAGAATTCTGCCACAATGTCTATATTAAAAGGCAATTGGATATCATATGAATTATAAATACCCAACTAGTTTAAATTATTAAATGACATACTTACAGACATGTATTTGATTTCTCATAGTCTTCACACACTTTTGATTTATGTGTCAATTCACTCTTCAATATATCTTTTTGTTTGTTTACAGATTCAATACATGACTGTGCTGATTTAAGAGCTGCTTCTCTTTCTTCTAGCTCATTAAGTGCTGCATCATACTTCACTTTCATCTCTTCAGCTTGCTGAATCAGTATATTTATTTCATTGGCTCCATTCTGCTGCAGTTTCTGCAGTTGATTGCGCTCCCACTTCACCTAAAAGGAGCAAATAAACATTATGGGAACTATATTTCTTATTTACTTGATATTATATATTCCATGACCATACTTCTTTGTGTATACAGTGTACAGCAGTGTTTGTCATATTATGGGTAACAACCATAGAAGATAATCTGAGTGGGTCACAAAACAATGATATGAATGACAACTCTGCAACATTTATGTCTATCTCCAGTTCATTAAATCATTAAAATGGCACATTTGTTACAGCGATTCTTGTTTTTTTATTTTACGTCTATCTTTACATCTAACTCCTGGGGTCATAAGGCCTAATCTGGGTCACAGCCCAAAAGGTTGGGAAACACTGGTATGAACACCAAACAGTTCCAAATTTACCTATAAAATTAACCTTATGTGCCATTAATAAGAAACACATTGTATATGACACAATATCAGTGACAATAACTGACCTACTATATACTGATGTTTTTACAGTCTTGATTTATATCCCAAGAATGGTGCAATGTGGTCCAATATACTTTCACGCATTTAACAGCTTCATGTAAGCTTTCACAATAACATTAACACCTATGGAACCACTACACCAAAACGGACAAAATATCTGTCTTTCAACTCAATGAAGAAAACCAGCAAATGAGTCAGTGTGTGCAGAATTAGGATCACACACATGAAAGTAAAACAAAATTACAACTTACAACTGAAGAGGATACAATCCATTCATTATACTTGTGTTTGTTTCTAAAAATCATTACATAAGGCCTATATATCCTTATTGTTTGTGCAATACAAATATACAAAATACTTAAAACCCATTCATTCTTCCACAAAACCATCTTAAATTGGACATGAAAATACAAATAACTTATGCTGCCACAATCTCAGGACTTAAATGATCATCAGAATAACCAACAGTCTTCCTACTAGCGCCTTAGCACATTCTTTGTTGAAATGTGTTTCAGATGTATATGAGCCATTACAGCATACACATACTGGCATCCTACACAAAAATTTACATCTAATTTATCAGAAATAAAATTATAAGGATCTTCAAAATGTTAATACATAGTATCCAATGTACCTTCATTAGAACTAGTGTGATATTTCTAATAAATTATACATGTATGTGTCATACAATCAACTCTTCACAAGTGAGACTTGGAGTTCTCCAAGTAGTGACCATGAAGATTAGTGTCACCAGGAATGTGATGACACTGCCTTTGTCAAAAAGGCAGATGGAGTTGGAGGTTCCACTGAAATGCTGGCAAATTTCTACCACAATGTGGTACCACATCTCAGATGACAGTAATATTCAATCCCCCATATCTCTAACATATGTAGATAACTTCAACTGATAAACAATTTTATAACCAATCTATCATCATTACCATGTATGTAATGTCTCTCATTTATAAATTCTTTAACCATTGAAAACCTAATGGTGACTATAGTTGTCACACAGTGCAATGTTCAGAAAACCGAAGGAAGACTAAAGCCATTGCCCAGAACATGTCAATAATGACATGTTCTTGTCTAGCCCTAAGCTGGGTACAGTGCTTTAATATACGTAGCTGTCTCCACTTGAGTGTGACAGAAAATCTGTTAGTCAGAAAGTTCCCTCTCCAGCCCCTTAAATTCAATGATTTAATTCTGGTGCCAAAGGCTTAATAATGGTTTCTGAAGCTGGAAGGTGCCAAGTTCTCATCAATAGTGATGAACCCACAACCATCATGGACGGGCTAGCAAAGCACATTTTAGATCTCAGAGTGGAGATTAAGCCTTTGGCACCAGAATTAAGTGCCTGTACTGTTATGCAGGGACTGGAATTTAAATTGGGGATGCATAAGAACAAATACATTTATATTACTTGGATGTTTCAACAAACATATACATGACAAAACAAGGTAAAACTTTCTGATACAGCTAATGTATTCGCAGATTTGTACATACCTCAACACATTCATTTTGACAACGCAGCAGATCATCAGATTTTTGTTCAGACACTTCTAAGACTTCGGTCACTTTGTTTCTCAGGACTTGCAACTCTTGCTCCAAAGTTCGAGTTCTGGATAATTCTTGCTGCAGTTTTGTTTCAGACTCATTTAGTTCTTTTCTGTAGATATCTATATTATTTTGTAACTCTGTGACAAAACTGTCTCTGGTCCTCAACATACTTTCCAATTCATCCAGCTTCCTATAGATACATAAAATGTTAGTCTTCCATAATAAAGGTACCTTAAAATAAGAGAAAATATAAAAGCTTACGAAGTTTATTATGCACAAGCCTATTGTAGAGTTTTGGCTCTGCTAAGTATAGGAGAGGTTCAAAGCCAACAAAGAAGAACCACTATGTTACGCCAAGAATGGAAAGACCTGTTCCATGAAACTGATGGGCTTAGGTATGATCTTTAGCTCAGTGGGTGGACATCCCCAGCAGTTCTTGAATTCAGTTCTTAATGATTCCATTGGAAGAACCATAAACAAATTTAATTGGACAGATTGGTTTAGTGTTTAGAGCCCATGTGAAATTCAAACAAACTGGGAAACACAGTCTTCAAAACACCCTTTGAAGTTTAATAACAACAACAATAATAACAACAATAATAATAATAATAATGTGTGTACAACTACACTTCAACATATGCAAGGAAACAGGGGTAAAATTGGACAAAAAACACTGGTATGAACATGTGCCAAAATCAGCAGAAACAAGTAATGGAGGCAAGGTAACCATATTGTTGAATTAACAAGTACAAACTGACAGAACTATCCCCAACAACAAACCAGACATTATAATCCATGACAATGAAAAGGGAACATGTATGTTAATAGATGTTGCAATCTCAGGAGACAGAAATGTGATTAAAAAGGAAGCCGAGAAGATTCTAAAACATAAAGACCTTACAATAGAAATGTGGAATGCAAATACAAAGGTGATACAAGTAATAATAGGGGTGACTGGGACTATTTCAAAGTCATTCAGAAAATATGTGAGCAACATACCAGGAAAACATGAAGGCAAGGAACTACAGAAAACACCCATATTGGGCACTGCACACATATTGGGCACTGCACACATACTTTGGAAAGTACTAATGTAAAAGTACAATAGATTCAACACTGGAACTAAAGATATAAGCACCATGAATAGTAACAACAGAATAGCTGCAACCCTATATTCCCTAGTGACATAGTTTGTCTCAGGAATATAAGAATAAATACCATGCATAAAGGAGATGATGATGATAATAATAATGGATTTTGCAAGCTTTACCTCTGGTTTTCATCAATGTATGTCCCTTCATTACTCTTATTTGTGACTTCTCTAGCAGCATACTGGTCCTGGAGTTCTTGAAGTTCTGCTTTCAGTTGATCTCTTTCCCTTTCTTTTTCACGAGTCAGCTCATCCATCACTCGTTGTACTTGAACAAGTTCTTGACGAAGCACAGCAGCATCATCTATGCTCTCCCTTCACAATGGAATTAAAATACAGGCATTATTGTTAATACCAAGATAACAGTAGCATGTTCCTCTGAAAAAATGAAACAAGCTTATCATCTTATACAATGTGATAAACCACAAGACTGTCATTTCAGCAACACCTGGTTTGAAAGCCAGAGAACTTAAATTCATTGTAAGTGACTGAAAGATGCCACCCCAAACCATACTTCAGGGTTTAAAAATGAAGATGTGCAGTCTGAATTTTCAATGTTGTTATCTTTTTCCACAGTAAGTCCATCCCTGTCACCAAGGCATGGTGTGTCCTCAGGTTGGAGATGGAGGAATGGCTTCCAATATGGAGGGTAGCCGCAAACATATTGAATAAACAGTTGCAGACAGCCGACAAGGGTTAGTTCTCCACCTTGGGGGGTTGGGAGAGATGCTAACAACTACACGCCATAAAAACTGGCCTCATTATGAAACAGATACACTATAACTATAGGATGTCATATATAGATCTGAGAGGTCGCTTGTGTAATATCATTGTATGAATGTGAATGCACCAACTGAGGAGAAAAGTAATGATTCAAAAGACAGTTTTTATGAGGATTTAGAGCAGGTTTTCGATCATTTTCCTGACTACCATATGACAATTCTGTTGGGAGATTTTTATTCAAAATTGGGAAGAGAGGATATTTTGAAACTGACAATTGGAAATGACAGTCTACGTCACGCTACTAATGATAATGGTGTTAGTATAGTAAATTATGCCACATAAAATATCTAGTTGTTAAGGGCAAGATGTTCCCACACCCAAACATTCAGAAATACACCTGTACCTCTCCTGATGGAAAGATTCAGAACCAGACATATCACATTTTTCAGAAAGGAGAAGGCATTCGAGTATACTCAATGTACGATCTTCCTGTAGAGCTGACTGTGATACTATTCAATATCTGGTGGTTGCAAACGTTAGGGAAAGATTGGCAGTAAATAAAGAAGCAGCACGGAAGTTTGATGTGGAAAAATTTAATCTAAGGAAGCTAAGTGAGCTGGAGGTTAGGAAACAGTATCAGATAAAGCCCTCAAACAGGAATGCAGCTTTGAAGAACTTAAATGACAGTAAGAATATAAATAAGGCTTAGGAAAACATTAAAGAGAATATCAAAACCTCAGCTACAGACAGTCTGGGTCTGTATGAATTGAAGCATCATAAACCATGGTTTGATGAAGAATGTTCACAATTTTTAGATCACAGGAAGCAGGCTAAAATGCAGTGGTTTCAGCATCCAAACCAAAGCAATGTAGATAATCTAAACAATGTAAGATGTGAAGCTAGCAAACATCTCAGGCACAAAAAGAAGGAATATCTGAAAACTAAAATTAATGAACTTGAAACTAACAGTAAGATAAAACTAGGTGCAGAAACCATTTCTCTCAGCTACTGAATGTACATGGGGTTAATGATGTTAAGCAGACAGAAATACATATAGCAGAATCACTAGTGCCAGAGTCCAGTGTTTCTGATGGCTACTGAAAAGCTAAAGAGACACAAATCGCCAGGTATTGATCAAGTCCCAGCAGAAATGATTAAAGCAGGGGTAGGACAATTTGCTCTGAGATCCATAAACTTACTAATTCTATTTGGAATAAGGAGGAATTGCCTCAGCAGAGGCAGGATTCAATGATTGTACCTATCCATAAGAAGGGTGATAAAACAGACTGTAGTAATTTTAGAGGCACATCACTTTTGTCAACTACATACAAAATTTTATCCAACATCCTGCTGTCAAGGTTAACTCCAAACGCAGAGGAAATTATTGCAGATCACCAGTGTGGAGTTTGACACAACAGGCCAACTACTGATCATATATTCTGCATTCATCAAATACATGAGAAAAAATGGGAATACAATGAAACAGTGGATCAGTTATTTATACACTTCAAGAAGGCCAATGATTCAGTTAGGAGGGAGGTTTTGTATAGTATTTTCAATGAGTTTGGAATCCCCACAAAACAGGTTAGGCTGATAAAAATGTGTCTGAATGAAACCTATAGCTGATTCTGGGTAGGCAAACATTTGTCTGACATGTTTCCTATTAAGAATGGTTTGAAACAAGGAGATACTTTGTCATTCCTTTCCAAATTTGCTTTAGAGTATACCATTAGGAGGGTTCAGGTAAACCAGGATGGCTTGAAATTAAATGGTACATATCTGCTTCTAGTTTATGTTCACGATGATGTTAATATTCTGGGCGGAAGCATACATACTATAAAGAATGATACAAAAGCTTTAGTAGTTGCTAGTAAGGGCACTGGACAAGAAGTGAATGCTAATAAAACTAAGTACATGGTCATGTCTTGAGATCAGAATGCAGGGCAAAGTCACAGTATAAAGACTGATAATAGTTTCTTTGAAAGTGTGGAACAGTTCAAATATTTGGGAACAAACGTAACCAATCAAAATTCTATTTAGGAAGAAATTAAGAGTTGACTGAAGTCAGGAAATGCTTGCTATCATTCAGTGCAGAATCTTTGGTCTTCCAACTTCCTACCCAAAAATATAAAGATTAATATATAGAGAACTATAATTTTGCCCATTGTTTTGTACGGAGTCAAACTTGGTTGCTCACACCGAGGGAGGAATGTACGCTGAGGGTGTTTTAGAATAGGGTTCTGAGGAGATTATTTGGACCTATGAGGGATAAGGTAACAGGTGAATGGAGAAAACTACATAATGAGGAGCTTAATGATCTGTACACTTCATCCAATATTATTCATATGATCAAATTGAGAAGAATGAGATGGGCGGGGTATGTGGCATGTATGGGGAGGAGAGGTGCACACAGGGTTTTGGTGGGGAAACCTGAGGGAAAGAGACCACTTGGAAGGCCCAGGCATAGATGAGAGGATAATATTAAGATGGATCTTTAGGAAGTGGGTTGTCGGAGCATGGACTGGACTGATCTGGCTCAGGACAGGGACAGGTTATGTGCACTTCTAAATGCAATAATGAACCTTCGGGTTCCATAAAATGTGGGGAGTTCTTGACAAGCTGAGAACTGGCTAGCTTCTCAAGGTGGACTCTGCTCCATACAATGAGTGAGGTAGTGAGTAAATAAGTAAGTAAGTAAGAATGTATCTAAGATTTTAGTGTCAGTTTACTTCGGAGCAACTGCTGAAATGTACGCACAAAAAACACTTCAACTTACGTGATGAAATGTTAATTGCAGATAACACTAGCAATTCTTGCAAAATTTTACTACAGAAACTGAATTGCGGTTCACATTCCACAAGAAACACACAATACATGAAATTCAAAATTATAAACTATGTTCAGTTTACATAAACCAGCTCTCATTACAACAAATGTTATTGCACAGAAACAGCAAATAACTTTAGTGAACAAAACAGTATCTGAGATACAGGACTACATGTTTAAAAACAGCACTACCCATGAAAAGTAAAATTTTTAAGGAACTATGAAGGGTAGTCCAAAAATATGTTTACAATGCATACATTTTAATTTGAATGGGGACGAGAGTGTCCTGATCTGTTGTAGGGTAAGATAGTAATGTTGACTGGTAATGCTGTATCAGTTGGCAGCACATCAAACTTCATACAAGGTGTCCACTGTTAGTAAAACACAGCAACTTGACTGGAAGAGTGGTACAAAGACATGGTCCGTGCTGTAATTAATTTTTTTCGCGCTAGGCATGTTTCTGTAGCTGAGGTTCATAGTCACCTATTGGACATTTTGGGGGAAAAATTTACGAGATGTCAAAGTGTGGTGAAAAGGTGTTCAGATTCTCAAATCTGGTCAAGTTGGGACAACGGATGACAGAAGTGGCAGACCAACAACAGTAAGCACCCCCCAAGAACAAAGCACATACTGAAGCAGCAATCTTGGATAACAGAAGAGTGACTGTGAATGAGCTTCAGCATGGTTTGGGTCTTATGGATAGGACAATACTCAGTATTATTCAGGAGTTCGGCTTCCACAAAGTTTTGTGCAATGGATTCTGTAAGCACTCTTTGAAGACCACAAAGCACAGGAATGGTTAGTGCTATCTCATTCCTCCAACAGTATGCCATTTATGGTTATGATTATCTTGAATGCAATGTTGCTGGAGATGAGACGTGGGTTCATCATTACTCCCCTGGAAAAAAAACGTGCAAACATGGAGTGGAAATTTCCTGTGTCCCTGTGATCGAAAAAATTCAAGATGGGCACATCTGCTGGTAAACTGACAGCTAGGGTGTTTTGGGCCTGCAAGGGTGCACTGTTGGTAGAATTCAAGGGAAAGGGCACAACAATCAACGCAGATGACATTGTACAACCTGTCACCCTAAAACAGTTATGAGCAGCCATTAAAGACAACACCCTCGCATGCTCACAACAGGTGTTTCACTTCTGCACAATAATGCTCAGCCCTTTGTTGAGACTGCAACACAACAACTCTTGCAGTGCTTCAGGTGGACAATCTTGGAACATCTGCCATACAGCGCAGATGTGGTGCCGGTGACTTTCACTTCTTTCCTACCCTTAAAGATCGTCATTCTGGCCACACATTTACAAGTGATGACGATGTAAAAACTGCTGTTATGACGTGGTCGAAACTGCAGGGCACAGAATTCTTTGAGGAAGGAATTAACATACTAGTCCCACGGCTGGACAAATGCCTCATTTTTGGTGGGTACTATGTTGAAAAATAAAGTGTCAAGCATAGATAATACCTGGTAGCTCTTTTTTCTTCCAAAACGGTAATATATACATTAGAATATATCATTGTAAACTTATTTTTGGACTGTCCCTTATATAAAAAAAAACCTCCTAGTGTGTAAACTTTTGTAACCCAAACTCTAGTGTGTAAAACAGAATCTATAAAAAACCTACATTAGCTCTAATTTTACACTAATCTTGGAAGTTAAATATGTTTATTTTGGATAAACACGTTGTTTTGCTAATTTCTGAGTGCAAGTTTAAACTGCTGGAGTGCTAATCAAGTAAGTCACTCTTTAATTAGATAAAAATGAAATTACAAGAACTAATAATCTGACAAAATTATAAAATGTGAGAACACCATTTACCTGTGGGCCAGCTGTGCTTCTACAAGCTTGAGGCGTTCTCTGAGAGTGGCCTGGGTTCCCTCCCCTTCATCAGACACAGCTTTCAAGGTAGCATTATCACGTGCCAATTGGGCTGCACGCTGTTCTAGTTGTTCCTTTTCCTTCCGCAACAGAACTCCACTGTCTAGTGACTCTATGAGTCTTCTCTTCAATTCATTTGGGTCTGTTATAGCTACAACAATATAGAGACAAACTATATATTACCTCAACATGAAGTACTGATATTAGAAAGCCACTAATAACTCAGATGGTCACCAAACTTCCCACCTTTAACAGCATGAGAAAGATGATGATCACTTCCGTCACTCAACCTGAGAATTAAATATAAAGAGCTTTCTTCAATTAGACCTCTATACTTATGACCATATTCTGAAAATTTGTGAAATTAACAGTAAAATGGGGTCCAGCATGATTTCAGAGCCAAAATGATCTTCTGACACTGAATTAAACAATCATGGGTCAAATGTTTCGAACAAGCCAATAGTATATAATTAAGTTTTTCTTTTCTGTGACAACTTGTATACATCTAAAGTGTTTTGTTTGTTGGTTTTGTGTTTATTACAGTACTTCTGAGCATATAAGTAAAATTTTTGAGTGCAATATTGTATACATAGAAAAACTCCAGATATGCCACACAAAATTCTGAAGACTAGTTGGAACAAGGAAAAACCTCTAATCACTTTTAAGACCACTAAAAACATGGTCATTCTAATGAGTTCTTCAATCTGATGTGATGTAGTGTCTTAGGACATTTTTCTCAGGGTCTGAATAACATTGCAACACTGACAGCACAGTTTTACCACAGTCATTATGCACTCACATTTCAATCATTATTCCCATGAATACAACCAAAAGACAAATTGATATGCATCGTATAAATTATATTAACCTCAGAAATTACATCTTTTAGGAAAAAAGGACACATTTAATAACAAATATCATTATTAATTGTGTATTTTAGCAAATGGTTTAGTATTACAGTGACAATTTTAATCCCATCAACTAGACTAAATAATGATGCTGAAATGAATATTAAAAAGAAAGTATGTGTATACCTTGTACATCAGTAACTGAAGTGTTTTCCACACAATTTCCTTCCTAAAAGAAAACAAAAAAATAAAAATTACTCCAAACATAATATCACATAACTGCTGTTTCATGATGACTTATAAGCATATTTTCTTCACAACACAAGTAAACACTTGATACAACAGCGAAGATCATTTATTTCTTGCAGATACATACAGCTATCACTGTGCAGGCCTGGACAGGACCTTAGGGCTCCAGAAGGTTGAGGCTCCCAGAATTTCTAGATAACTGGCACATGAAGGTGGCAAAGTCGCCAGCCTTATGCACTGGCGGCCTAGATCCCCCAGGAGGTATCCCCAGTACTCTGTTACAGGCTGAGTTGCCACCATGGCCATAGTGTGGCCGGAAGGATTAAGTCAATGAAAAACCCAACAACCCCACTGGGAACTGAACCCACAACCTTCTGGCTTGTTGCACAGTGCCTCAACCAACTGCACCACTGTATACCTCCTTATTCCTTGCGCATTATTTCACTAAATATCAAGTTAGTCACAAATGGAAAGTGACTTTACAGATCATATGTTGCCACTTCAGTAACTCATAAGTATTATAAATGTCATTTTAAAATAAAAGGAAAGTCATACAACTATGACACATTATGCAATCAGAATGCATCAAACACCAAATCTGATATTAGGCAGTGGAATTCCATGTATAAGATGTAGATTTCTAGCTGATGGCATCTACCATCACAAGTGTATACATAAAAGCAAAGGTAACAGTTAAGTTCACTCCAAAACAGGCCATGAAGGCCCAGAGGGGGAGTAGATTTAAACCTCTACTCTTTCTTTAACCCTGGCACTAGATGGAGGTGGGCAGTTAATGCCATGCCCCAGCCACTTTACCCCTGGGAAACAGACCCAGCACCCATTGTACAGGTGGCTGTAATTGGTCCCAGGGCCAATATGGACACGTGCACAAAATCTTGCCCCCACCAAGATTCGATCCCCGGACCATCCAGCCCACAGCGAGTCGTAAGCGTACACATACCCATTCAAAGTGTAAACAAGATGTTCTGTATGAAAAATATGAACTTCAAATCTAATTTGTCACCATGAAGTGGCTGAATACATCCGTTGCAGAAAGTACATCTAGACAACACATCATGTGGCAACAAGCACTGTACAACTGTTGTTTTGTAAATACATAGTTCCAGTAACTTATATGTGAAGTTTATTCTTTTTGTAATGTGCATTGTAATACACTCGCATAACAGAAAAAAACAAAATGTACCTTTGTTAAACTACTATTTTAATTTTTATTTAAAATATAAAAATAAAAATTAAATATTAGTTTAACAAAGGTGCATTTTGTTAGTTTATATTACACGATTAATTTTCTTGTGATTTTTGAAGTTTGTTTTGGTACTCATTCAAGTTCAGTTCCAAGACTGCCAAAAGTTCCTTCTCTGAATATCTAACACTAATGCTTTAGCTTCCTGAACATTAATTCTGTGGTGCCTAATATTATCTATTACTTTTGTGCAGTGTGATGTTCACAGTGCCTAATGTGACTTACAAGTAATGACCAATTATAGCCTTTCTTGTACCTTCTTCTTCTTTCAGCTCTACAATTCTTTGTGAGTTTTGGTTTGCTCAATTATTTCTTTCTATTGCTTCCTCTCCTGCATCCTTTGTTTCCAATTGGTCACCCCCATCTTCCTCAAATCATTCCTCACATCGTCTTCCCATCTTACTCTTGGCATTCCCTTAGGTCTTGTTGCATACGGTTACCATTTGTATATGGTCTTAGCCACTCTTTCATTAGTCATTCTTTCTACATGCCCCAACCAGCTCAGTCGTTTGTATTTTATGTATCTTACTAGATTTTCGTTATTAATTGCTTTTTCCAGTTCTTAATTTGTTTTGAGTCTCCACTCTCCACTCGCCTTCTGTGTTGGGCCAAATATCCTTCCTGACCTTTCTTGTACCCCTAATTTAAATTCTAGTCTTCGGCAGATCACACTCAGTATATAATTCTGGCACTGAAGGGTTACTACATCAGCTACAGAGTTGGCTGGTGTGGTGGTAATGCTCAAGTCTGCTATTTGAGAGATATCCTGTTTGAATCTCCATCTAGATGGCAACTACCCTGATCGAATTTTTTTATGGTTTTCCTCAGTCCCTCCCCCACACACACACAAATGCCAGGAGTACCTCACTTGAGCCATAACCATGTCCTTCCAATCCAAATTCTTTACCAGTCATCACTCAATAATGATCCCATTATTCAAGTTATATACTTCCCGACAACTCCGGATACATGGCCTTATTGAAGGCCCATGTAGGGCTGGGTGGGGTAGGGGGGATAGCATGCTTTAAGGAAGCTGGGAGCTAAGCTGGTGTACTGTAACCACCAGCAGGGCCACCCAAGCTGGGTGGGCTACAGCACAGGAGCCACACACAACATGCCAGCATGTCCCACAACAAAAGGCAGGGATGGTTCTTTAGGCACAGGCGGAGTACACTGCGATATAAAATCCTCGTCCTCCAAGCTGGGGGTTGGGCATAGGCATAACCACACCCCATAAACTATTATTATTTTGAAACCTCAGTTAGAAGAGGCCATGGCCAGAAAATGGACCAAACAGCCATACGAAGAAGGAATACACTGCAATACTGACAGCACTGTAAAACAAATTCTTATTTTTTTTTTTAACAAGATCATGAATAGACTGTGGGGAACTTGCAACCATGATGAATTTTCTTTTCTTCTGAACTTTGTTTGGCACTTCTAGCAGACCTTTGATTCAGCGTCTAACAGAAATGAGTTCTAGGGGAATGTTCTGGGGGCTAAAGGCAGCCAATGCATACAGCTGAAAACTCTGCAACCTTTGCCACCTTTATGTGACAAAGGTCTAGAAATTCTGGGAGCACTCAGGGCCTGTCCAGATCTGTAACAAG
>Ga0209755_10005556_pt1 | contig 14294 bp, 11 predicted proteins | sample TergutCo191P1_FD_187301 | JGI IMG/M metagenome (GOLD analysis project Ga0209755, IMG submission 187301) | Cornitermes sp. P1 segment gut microbial communities from Petit-Saut dam, French Guiana - Co191P1 (SPAdes) (version 2) | ecosystem: Host-associated > Arthropoda: Insects > Digestive system... | reverse complement strand
CGTATGTGTCATAAATAACAATTATAAGCGTTACGCAGCAGACAATAGCGACATAATTGAAAATTGTCATGAACGGGGTATTATCCTGAATCGCTCCGGCTATATACCTCATAAAAAATGTGCTGTAGAACATCCATGTCATATATCCGAATAGAGCTACAAGCGCCATATGAATAACCCGGCTCTTTGAGACGCTCCAGAGAAGTTTAATCGCGTAAATATTATTTACGACAGTTTGTTTCAGCGTGATGTCTTTTTCTTTCTTCACTTTTTCCGCCTTATGCAAAATACGAGAATCGTACTAATAATACAAATGTAAAAATTATAAAATGAACTTTTTTGTACATTTTTGAGAAAAGATTCACAAGGAGGAAGATGGAAAACTTTCGAGCAAACTTCCTGATTTCCTCTGTGATCTCTGTGTTAGATATTCCGGCATTTTCCCCTTAAGGCGTAATTCCGCCTAAAATTGTAAGCCTGCCGTCGGTGGCGGGATTAATTTCGCCGCCCTGCGCTCTGAAATATTCGGTCACAACGTAGGAGAGCAGCAGCGAGGTGTTAAAGCGATCCGAAGCGTTAAGCATCGGCGTATACCCGTCGCCGCCGCCAAGAATATAATCGTTTGTGCAGAAACGGTACACCTTATCAGGATCAACTTTTTCACCGCCGATTGTAAGGTCTCTTATTACGCCCCTGCCTGAAGTTTTATCGATTGTGTAACGGACATCGCCTGAAAATTGAGGGAAACCGCCGTTCCCCTGCGGGATAGTCGCGATAAAATCAAATAATTCATTTATCTGCGCGCCTGTCATGGAAACAATATAAAGATAATTTTCAAAAGGCAAAACTGTTAAAAGCATTTCCCTGGTGATAGGCCCTTTGGGAAGTTCCGCGCGGATATTGCCGCCGTTTTGGAAAGCAAAATCTATTTGCTGGTTTGACACATTTTTAAAATACCAGACATTGGCGTCTGCAATCATATTGCCAATCGCAGTCTCCTGATAACGCGGCAGGCGGTTTCCAAACACAAATGTTTCTTTAGCCGTGCCGATTACCGTTTTTAGCTCCGCGTCAGATTTATCGATATATGTTTTTAACATTTCGTTTATATCCTGATTCGGTCCGATAGATATCGGCGCCCAGCTAAAACCTTCAACTTTCCCGTTAATTAAAAGTATTCTTCCGTAACCGATATATTTTCCCCATTCATTCGCGGTTACAATCCATGTGTCACCAACCCTTTTCGGCATCTCAAAAAACGAATGAGAATGAGCGTCTGCGATTATGTCGATTCCTTTGACTTCCGTGGCAAGATCAAGCGATGTTATGTGATCCTCGGTTTCTTTAACATCTCCCATGTGTGTAAGTCCGATGATAATGTCTACTTTTTCTGTATTTCTTAAAATATCCACAACCTCACGGGCTGCATCTATTTCGTTAATAAACACAAGCGACGCGTCCGGGCTTGCGATCACTTTGGTACGCAAAGTTGTAATTCCAAAAATACCAACCGTGAAATTATTATACTGTTTAATAACATATCTGTTGCCTCCGAGGTATGAACCGTCCTGCTTTTTAATGTTAGATGAAACAAAGTTGAAATCCGCAAGAGCGATTTGCTCGTTGAGCTTTTCAAGAGAGCCGTCAAATTCATGATTTCCAAAGGTCATCACATCGTAGCCCATCATGTTATATCCAAGAATAACCGGTTCAGCGTTAAACATATTTGAAAGAGCGCTGCCTGTAGAAAAATCTCCAGAATCAACAAGAAGAACATCAGCGTTAACAGCTCTTACAGCTTCAACAAAAGCCGCTACATTCGCAAGCCCTCCGCGTCCGTTGCTTGGCAAAAGAGCGCCGTGAAAATCATTTGTATGAAGAATAACAAGTTCACCTGATTTTCCAATATTGGAGCCTTCCATAATCGGCGCGGCATGCAAAAAACCAGCCAACAGTAAAATAACAAGCAGCAAAAATCCTCTTTTTTTCATAATTTACCTCCTACAGTAACTCTGACTTCCATTACTCTTTGCTTTATAACCTTTAAAACTTTAATTGTCAAATTTTTCCATGTTAAATCTTCATTGACTTTTGGCAGTCTTCCAAGATTTTCCATAATCCAGTTTGCGACTGTTGTATTCGGCAATTCCTCGTCATCAACCTGCACTTTTACTGCGTCCAGCATATCTATAAAATTGACGCTGCCCAGCACTGTAAATCTGTCTTCGCTTTCTTTTTTAACAGGTTCTACCACTTTATCGTGCTCGTCCCAGATTTCACCGACAAGTTCTTCGACAATATCCTCGATTGTAACAATTCCCAAAGTGCCGCCATGTTCATCTACCACTACAGCAAGATGCGCCTTTTTCTCCTGCATGGTTTTTAGCAGTTTTCCGATTTTAATCGTTTTTGTAATAAAAACTACAGGCTTTACAATCTGCGCCGGCGTATTAAGCCCCTTCATCACTTTATGATAAAAATCTTTTAAAAGGATAATACCTATAATATTATCGATGTTCTCATGGTAAACAGGCAGCCGCGAAAAACCTGTATTAATAAATTTTTTATCGATTTCTTCAATCGCGGTGTCATCTGAAACCGCGACGACATCAATGCGCGGCGTGAATATACCGGAAACTCTAAGATCGTCAAATTCAATCACCTGACGAATCATGTGTTCCTCATGTATATTGATCGCTCCCTCCTGACGAACTTCTTCAACATAAGTTAAAAGTTCATCTTCGGTTATAGAACGGTCGCCTTTTACCGGGAAAACTTTCATAAGAAGTATTTTCCAGCCGGTCATAATTACATTGATGGGTGTAAGCAAAAAAACAAAAAAACGCAGCAGCGGCGCGTTTCTAAGAGCCGTTAATTCAGGCGTTTCCTTAGCGAGAGCTTTCGGAGAAATGTCGCCGACAACAAGAACAAGCATAGTCATGATCAAAGTAGCAATACTTACGCCCTTTTGTCCGAAAAGATCGATAAAAAGAGCCGCCGCAAGCGCGGAAGCCGCGATGTTAACAATATTGTTGCCGATTAAAACTGTGGATAAAATTTTGTCGTATGCTTCCAGCATTTTAAGAACAAACCTCGCTCTCTTGCTTTTTAAAGCCATGTTTTTAAGCTTGATCCTGTTCAAAGTAGAAAAAGACATTTCGCACGACGAAAAAAAAGTTGACAGGCACAGCAAGACCAACAGCGAGACTACAGTAATAACATAATAAGAGTTGGATTCATCCATAAAACTATAAGGCGCCGATCAGAATCGAACTGATGCATAACGGTTTTGCAGACCGCTCCCTTACCGCTTGGGTACGGCGCCCTTTTGTCAGCCTATATTAAAACAGACTATAAGTCAATATCATTCCATTTGGTTCCACGGGGGCAGGTGGTTGTCTTCATCGTGCGCAAACTCGATTGAGCTTTCCTCTCCGGGAACAAAGCGGACTTCTGTGTCGGCAAACGGGTCAGGCTCGTAATGATAATTATCCTCGGACGGATTAATCGCAGATGGATTATTATCAAGGAAAGGACTGGTATAAGGATTAGACGGCGTATTACGCTGATTCCTCTGCGATCTGTTATTCTGGTTTCCTCTTTGCTGCGCAGGCGGATTCATCAGTTCGGGAAATAAATCCGGCGGTAATTGAATTCTTGGAATGTCATCCAAAACGGTAGGATCGATATTAACATCATTTAACCGCGTTGTAGAACTTGGCATTCTTGTGCCGTGCACAGATGTCCCTCCGTGAATCTCGCAGTAACGAACCGGAGTTGTCCCTTCAAGAAACGGAAGAGTTATCGCTCCCTGATTGCAGAATTCGGTCATCAAGTGGCCTGAACCTCTGCAAACAGTAACTTCAACAACGCCTGACGGGCGCGAAAAACTTTTTTGCGGAAGGCCTCTGTTTATATCGCGCATATAATCACCCCAAACAGGGCCTGCGAGTACGGCTCCCGTCTGTGATATTCCAAGAGAATTTCCCGGTTTGTCAAAGCCGTACCAAATAGCTGTTGTGTAATAGGGAGTGTATCCAATTACCCACGCGTCCGCCCAGTTTTGAGTGGTCCCAGTCTTTCCGGCGACAGGCATCCTGTATGTTCTGCCATCGCTGTCCCTGTATGTAAACTTTGATCCCGCTTCGGTGCCGAACGCCAGAGTTCCTGCCGTTACGCCAAACTCAAGAAGTCTTGTCATAACATACGCGTTCTGAGGGCTGACAATCTGACCGTTATTCGCCATTCTCTGCTGACGCTGGCGGATATCTCTTTCGACATCAAAAACAACTCTGCCGTTGCGGTCTTCTATGGTGCGTATTGCTATTGGAGTGACTACCCTGCCTTGATTTGCGAAGATGGCAAAAGCTCTTGCCATGGCAAGCGGCGATGTTGAATTGACACCTAACCCAAGAGGATAATATCTTGGCAGCGCGCGGCGGATCTGCGCTTCGTCTGTTATACCCAACAAAGCGGCGGATCTGCTTATCGCCGCGTCAAAGCCGACCATTTCAAGAACTTTAAGAGCCGGAATATTCAACGACAGCGACAGCGCGTTATAAAGCAGGATCGGTCCTCTCCAGGCGCCGCCGTAATTGTTCGGAACATAGGGTGTGCCGTCTTCGTTGTGAAACGCCATCGGAATGTCATAAATCATTGTCGCTGAAGTAACTACACGGGCGTCTATTGCCGCCGAATAATACAGCGGCTTGAATGAAGAACCCGGCTGTACGCTCGCCTGCGTAGCTCTGATAAGTTGATTTGACTCATCGTATTTTGAACCGCCGATAATCGCGGTAATGTATCCTGTTTCGTTTTCTATCGTGATAAGAGCGCCTTCAACCTGATTCTGTTCTATATTTTCGCGTAACTGCGCGAAACCTCTTCCGGTTGCTTCCTTTAATTCGGGAATACCGAAAACCAGAGCGGCAATATCAACAATGGGATTAATCGCTCTTGAATAACGCGCTACAGCTCTTACTTCGTTTTGCCCTGCAGTAACAGAACGAATATCGGTTAAATCGTAAACAAGGGTTAGCATGTCAACGATTGGCAGAAAAATTCTTTCAGCCTGAATATTGCTTCGTCTGTTTAGAGCGGCATATTCCCTGTTTCCTCTTTCGAGTCCTCTTGCCATATACGCTTGAGCGGCTTGCTGATGCTCAAGATTAAGCGTTGTATACACAACAAATCCGTCGCGGTAAATATCTCTTGTACCGTACATTAAACCGTCAAGTTCGCGGCGCACATATTCGCTGAACCATGGCGCTTTATCCTCGCGCGTAAGGTACGCGGATAGAGCAGGCTGCGTCCAGTCAAAATTATCCCAATAATCCTGAAACGATTCTTCCGCTTCGTCTTTATCGGCATAACCGAATTGGATCATACGTTCAAGAACAAAGTGCTGACGGTTCCTTGCAAGATTGGGATTTCTTAAAGGATCGAAACGAGCCGGACCGGAAAGCAAAACCGCCAAAACCGCGGACTCGGCAAGATTGACTTCTCTTGAACTTTTCTTAAAGAAATATCTGCTCGCGGTTTCCACTCCGTAAGTGCCGGGACCCATCGGCATATAGTTAAGATAAATTTCCAAAATTTCATTTTTCGTATAACGCCTTTCGATTTGCAGAGCCCACCACAATTCTCTTATCTTTCTTTTGATTGTGCGTTCCTGCCTGTTGGCGTAAAGAGTTCCCGCTACCTGCTGAGAAATGGTAGAACCGCCGCCCCAATCTTTTCGAAGTACCTGACCAAGCGCGGCGCGGGAAATGGCGCGGATACTAAATCCCTTGTGATTGTAAAAATCAGGATCCTCGCGCGCGAGAACAGCATGAATCAAATGTCTTGGCAATTCACTTAAAGAAACGAGCTCGCGTTTTTCGTCGGAGGCAAATTCTGTAACCAGATTTCCGTTAATATCTAAAATTCTTGTGGGAAGAGCCGGAGCAAATTCAACAAAATTTTCCTGATTCCTGATACTGGCAGTCATAGCCAATGATAAACCAAGCCCTGCGCCGATGATAATAACAAAAATTACAGTGAGAACGGCAATTAGTCTTACAGCGAAGACTGACATTTTGCCATTTCCGCTTGAATTATCCATATTTTAAGCATATAGAACAGAAAAATACTTGTCAAGTTAAGGTAACGGAGGTTTACAGCCTATTCTTTGCTCTTTTTATACAATTTTCTAAGTTCAAAACAGATTAATAAGCCAGTAATAATGAATAAAAAGCCGTCAACAGCGGGAGTCGCGTAAATAACACCCCAAAGCCCCCAGAATTTTCCAAAAATTAAAATGCAGGGAATTAACGCGATACACTGCCGCAGCATGGACAGGAGTATGGAAGTTTTAGGCCTGCCTGTAACAACGAAAAAGTTAGACGACACGATTTGAAAACCAGCCAGCGGAAGCATAAGCATGTTTATCCTCATCGCGCGGGGCGCAAATTCCATTAAAGCGCCGCTTACTTCAGGTGCGAACATTCCGACCAGCTGGACAGAAAACATTTGCACAACCGCAAAGCCAATAATGCAAATTGAAGTAGCTGCTGCAATCGCGCCGAGATATGCGCGTAACACGCGGTGGTACATTTTCGCCCCGTAATTGTAACCGAGTATCGGCTGTGCTCCCTGATTAATACCGAACACAGGCATTAAGATAAGCATTAACACAGCTCCCATCATGCTCATTCCAGACAGCGCAATGTCGCCGCCGTTTTCCACGCCAAGAGACGCGGCGCCGTACCAGCCTGCGCTCATGTTGTTTAACAGCTGAACAACAGACATTAAAAACTGCATTAAAAACTGCGCTGAGCCAAAAGCCATGATCTGTAAGACAATGGAAATATCCGGTTTTAATTTGCGTAAATCTAATTTTACAACCGCTTTTTTACTGAAAATAAATCTTAAAATATATACCGATGAAGCCGCCTGAGATACAACAGTCGCCCATGCCGCGCCCTGAACGCCCCATTTAAACCATAGAATAAAAATCGCGTCAAAAATGATATTTAAAACCGCTGCCATAATCATTCCTATCATGGTAACAGCCGGAAACCCCTGCGCCCTTGTACAATGAGAAAAACCAAAACTTACCATGAATAAAACAACACCGTAAAGTGTTATGCGAAAATAATCTTTCGCGTAGCCTATGGCTTCGCTTCCTTTCGCCGCTCCCATTAACGAAAGAATCGGTTCAAGAAATATCAATCCGACAATCATTATGATAATTCCGGATCCAATCAGCAGAAAAAAGCAATGCGCAAGAGCGTTTTCCGCTTCCTTCCTGCGCCCCTGTCCAAGGCGCATGGAAAGCATATTTGCGGCACCGATCCCGAAAAGCATTGCAAATGCCATGCCGATTGTCATTAAAGGCAGGACTAAAGATAAACCGCCAAGAGCAATTTCGTTTACACCCTGCCCCACAAAGATACGATCTACAAAATTGTAAAGCGCGTTTACAACCATACCAGTTATCGCGGGTATTGAGAATTTTAATAATAATTTTCCGATAGGCTCGGTGCCGATTTTACTTGCCGCGTCAGATCGGGCGCTTTGCTGAATTTGCTCGGAAGCAGTTTTTTCTTCAGACATAATTCCTCATAAAAAATAAATAATTAAAGCAAACTACTTTAATATTGCAGCCCAAATCCGCAATTCATGCGCAGCCCAATGAATAATTAACAAACGAAGACAATCATGCGCGCTTAATTCATTATCAATAACCGCCTGCGAAAACACATTTCTGACAGCGCCCGGCGTTCTTGAATATTCATCAGGAAGCTCTGTTATCCAGTGAGACAATTCTGCGCCGTTATTATCAGCTATATAACTATCAACAATATATTGAAAATTAAATAAAAACGGGCTTATCTTAAAAACACTGTCTTTTGATTTTTTTCTGCTTAAAGCTTTATTTACAAATTCAATAGTCGCTTCAACCTCGTCCGCAGCCAGCGTAACCGCAAGCGCGTTATTCGCGCTGTAACGCGCAAGAATATTATAAAACTTTTTTTGTGTATCTGCAATCGCGGCAATCGCAAGGACAACCTCGTCTTTAAGATACGGCGGTAAATCTTTACCTCTCAGAATATCCAATAAAACAGGAATAGATTCGCTGTTGTGATATATTCCCAAAGCTTCAGCACCCATGATTTTTAACCTGGGGTTTTGTGAATCTATAACCAGTCTTTCAATTTCATTGCGGAATTCTTCGTCTTTCATTTTTGCAAGCGCAATAACAGATTCGCCGGCAAGCATATAGTCATCTGATTTAGAAAGCTCTCGCAGTTTTGGAATAGCGTCGGTACAATTTTTATTGCCAAGAATACGAGCGGAAATGTACGCTGTTGTAAAAGGATTATTAGCCGCGTCATCAAGCAGCGCTTTTTCCGCGTTTTTATTAAGCTTATGCAGTTTTTCAAGCGCTCTTACAGCTTCCTGCCGCGTCGCAAGCTTTGGGGAACGCGCTCTCTCTAAAATCCCGTCTGTCGCAAGATGAGATGGAGTGTCGTGTAACGCTTCAAGCAAAAGCCCTTCTTCATGGGAATCCTGCGCTTTGTTCAATTTATCCAAAAGGCTTATTGCGCGTAAATCCCTAAAAGAGAAAATAACTTCAAGCGCGTCAGAAAGCGGCAGTGAACCCAAAGGCTTCATTCTTTTATGCATTGTTAAAGCCGCGGCAGCAAGAGCAAACATAATTAAGAAAAGAATTTTAAATGATATAAAAGGAGATAAACCAATCAACAGCAAAAGATCAATAAGAAGCCCGCCCAGAAATGTACCGATTGCGCCTGCCGCTCCAAGAATGAAAAAATATAAAATTCCCATATCAAGCATTTTATCTGCGGGAATCAATCCCAAAAAATAAGTCTGCGCGATTCCTTCAGAGCCCAGAAAACCAAAGTTCAGCATAAAAAATAAAAACACCATAAAAAGAATTGAACCCGTTACATTATCTATAGCCGACTGCGGAAATAAAATGACAGGAACTAAACTTAAAATCCCAAGAATAACGCAGACAAGAAAGAGAGGCTTTGCTCCTAGCCTGTCTACAAGAAATTTAACTATTATACCAGCCATTAAATAACCGAGTCCGCCGAAAACCGAATAAAGAGAAATTAATCCGTCGCTGTGGCTGAATACCCCGCGCGCGTAAACGACAACAAATGTTCGCGTAACGCCGGACACCAGAACGATAAGGAAAAAAATCAGAATAAAATGGCGCAAATGATCCTGAGATAGAGCGTCTTTAAAAATATCGGTTAACTTTGCGGAATGAGCGTCTTTCTGACGTTCAGGTTCAGGCACATTTTTAATAATGCACCCGCTGATAATTCCGGTAACAACGCCGGCGCTTAATAAAATGGAAAAAATAAAAATAGGCGGCTCCATACCAAGAACCATCGCGATTAAAAAACTTGCAAACATTCCTATTGAGCTGTTAATTATTTGAACCTGTGTCATATAACTGCCGCGGTCAGGGCCGGATGCCAGCAGGCTTAAAACAGGATTATTGCCGATCATCCCAATGCCGCGGATAAGATGAAAAAGCAGTACGCCAAGCATTATTAATAAAAGGGCGGTATTTCTATGACCGGCATAGTCGACAAAAGGAGCCGCCACCGCCAATACCATGCAAATAGACCTTGTTATCCAGGTGAATGAAAAAATACCGATTATCGAAAATCGTCTGGCAAGCAATTTCCCGAATGGAAGTAAAAATAACGCAATATAAAAAGTCGAACCCAAAAGTCCAATGTAGGTAGGAGACGCGCCAAGCCTGAGGGCGAAAAGAGTGATAATTATCCCAACAAGCAGGTTCCATGAGATTGCGTTAAATATATTAAAATAATTATATACATCACGCGCTTTGCTTAGGCGGTAAGGTGATAACTGGGTTGTCATATTATTAATTTATCAATATATGGTGTGTTTTTCAAGTGAGCAATTAATTGTAAATATTTAGCTCTAAAAAAATTGAGATTAGGAGGGAACTGCTGAGGGTCAATAGCTATTCCATCATATAATTCAAAATAACTCTTTATTCCATTTCCATTTTGTTGTTCGTTATCTATAATAAGATCATACCATATTTCTGAACGTGAATTAATATTCCCTCTATGATATTCATTATTTATTTTTTCTAAATCATTATGATCAAGAAATTTCTCTATAAATATATAATAATGAATAAAATTTTCATCATCTTTCGCTTGTTCTTCAAATAATGATTCATTCATTTTCGAGAGTATTATTTTACCATTTTCTTCAAAATAAATTAAATCAAATTCACTGTCAGAACTGCCATTCTCATCTGTATTTTTATTAAGATACATTGAAATATTTAATTCATTCCTTTTCAATTGAATTTCATACTCTCCAATATCAATAATACCATTAATGAATTCAAAGCTGCTAATATGATAATTACCTAAATATTGAACCGGCATACAGAAGAAAGTTCCCTTTTCATTATTCAACAGAAATACAGATAATGTATCTTTTAGAGAAAAACAATGTTTTTGCGCAGAGGTATTTGAACAATTCAAAAATAAAATTACTGCAAGCAAATTTAAAATATATAAACAGTTTCTATACATTATTTTCATAATATCAATTATAAATTAAATTACCAATAAAGTATATAAAATGCGCTATCTATATATTGAATATAATTAATATTTAAGGTATAAATCACTTATGATTAAAGAAGCAATTATTAAAGCTGCAAAAAGAGAAAATCTCTCCTATGATTGCGCCGAAGCTGTAATGAACGAAATCATGGAAGGCAAAGCCAGCGAAATACAAATGGCAGCCTACCTTGCGGCAATGTCCGTAAAAGGAGAAACCATCGACGAAATAACAGCGTCCGCAGCCGGAATGCGCAAACACTGCGTAAGGATTTTGCACGATATGGATGTACTGGAAATCGTCGGCACCGGCGGAGATCATTCCAATTCGTTTAATATTTCCACAACATCCGCGCTTGTAATTTCCGCCGCCGGAATACCCGTTGCAAAGCACGGTAATCGCGCCTCTTCAAGCAGAACAGGCTCCGCCGATGTTTTAGAAGCTCTTGGCGTTGACATTACAATTTCTCCCGAACAAAGCCTGCATCTTTTAAAGACAATCAATATTTGTTTTCTCTTTGCGCAAAATTATCATATATCGATGAAGTATGTGGCGCCTGTACGCCGCGAACTCGGCATACGCACAATTTTTAATATTTTGGGACCTCTTGTAAATCCGGCAGGCGCGAACATGGAACTCTTGGGTGTTTACGAACCAGAACTGGTAGAACCTATGGCAAAAGTTTTATGCAACCTCGGCGTAAAAAAAGGTCTTGTCGTGTACGGTCACGACGGACTGGATGAAATCTCATCAGGCGCGCCGACCACTGTCTGCGAACTCAGAGACGGCTTTATTAAAACTTTCGAAATTGAACCTGAACAATTCGGCATTGAACGCTGTAAAAAATCAGATCTGCTCGGCGGCACTCCCGCGGAAAACGCGGCTATTACAACAAAAATCCTTGAAGGCGAAAAAGGTCCGAAGCGAAACGCCGTATTATTAAATTCCGCAGCAGCAATACACATCGCCAAGCCTGAAATAGAAATGAAAGACGCGGTTGCAATCGCCGCCGAAGCGATCGATTCCGGCAAAGCGAGAGAACAGCTCAGGCGGTTTGTTGAATTGTCGCAGAAGACGCCAAATTGAGCGCACACAGAGAAAATTTCTGCGAAAATATAAATTCTCTTTACAATTTACACTAAAAACTAAATTGGATTTTCGGCTTTTTTCAATGTCGCACAGCGTGTTTTTAAATTACGTTGAATATGAATAACCGCTCCCATTTTTTTCTTAAGTCTCACAGCTTCGGGAATAAGAGCAACTTCCGCTCCTGTAGAAATAATTGCAGAACATTTCAATTTAGACAGCTCAAACATGATTTTTTTCTGTTCGTTAATAAATTGACCATTTAAAGCTATCCTAAAAATATCCGTTGGGTCTAAAAGATTTATCTTTTCCATGAATATTTTATCCATGTCAAAAAACCGGATTCCTAACATTTCTGCAGCCAGTTCGCCAAGCGTTGTCTTCCCGCAGCCGGGAATTCCGATTAAAATGAGGTTCGTCCTTCCCTCCCCGCTCTTCCTTGAAATTAATAAATATTCTATGATACATTTAACCATGAAGAACCCGCCTGCTATACTTGGTAAAATCGCGGAAAGTACGATTAAACGCGTGGCAAAAGCCAAAGAAGCGTTATCTCCCGAACAATTAAACGAGAAGGTTCACATATTAATTAATAAACCACGGAGTACACAGAGTTACACGGAGGATAATAAAGATATCTTATCATTCCAAAACGCTCTTGCCGCTCCCGGTTTATCCTTCATCTGCGAGGTAAAAAAAGCGTCGCCATCAAAGGGAATAATATCAGAAGATTTTCCGTGGATGGATATTGCGAAAGATTACGATGAAGGCGGAGCGTCGGCGATATCGGTTCTTACAGAGCCTGAATTTTTTTTAGGAAGCGATCAATATCTGCGCGAAATATCGGCGGCTGTAAAAATTCCTGCGCTAAGAAAAGATTTTATTATCGACCCATATCAGATTTATGAAGCAAAATTGTGGGGAGCGAAAGCCGTGCTTTTAATATGCGCTCTTTTGGAGCCTGAGACTCTCGCGTCGTTTATTAAGACCGCCGATGAACTTGCTCTGGATTGCCTTGTGGAAATTCACAGCGAGGAAGAAGCAATGGAAGCAATCGGCGCGGGAGCGAAGATCATCGGCATTAATAACCGCGACCTTACAACCTTTAATGTCGATACTGGTTTGGCTTCAAGATTGAAAAAAATAATACCGGCAGGAATACTGACTGTAGCGGAAAGCGGAATAAATAACGTCAGCGACATTCGGCAATTAAAAGAAACAGGCGTAGATGCCGTCTTGATAGGAGAAAGCCTTATGCGCTCCGCGGACAGAAAGCAATTTTTAAAAGAACTGCTTTCTGCGTAAGCGCGGAACAGAAACTTTTTTATGCCAGGAAAGTGATCTTTTTCTTTACTATCACGGTGATAATATCAATTATCCATCCGATACATAAAAGACCAGCAGTAATAATCCAGATAATACCGATGATCACCTTGCCGCGGAGAATGCGGTTAATTCCCTGAATAATAAAACCAACACCGGGAATAATGGTAAGAATGATGTTTGCGAACCAGCCCAGTTTATCTATTGCAGTTGCCATAAAAACTCCTTAAATAAAGATAAGTAATATTACAGCCAAAAACCTCAAAAAACAAGGTGTTTTTTTTTTATTAATATGTTACCTTTACCGTATGCGAATTAAAATCTGCGGATTATTCCGCGAAGAAGACATTGATTTTGTAAACGAAGCGCGTCCGAATTATATAGGCTTTGTATTCGCAAAAAGCAGCAGGCAGATTTCAGCGCCGCTTGCCCAGTATCTGCGTTTCCGCCTTGCAGATGACATTATACCTGTCGGTGTATTTGTAAACGCGCCCATCCACTTCATCACCGAACTGTACCAGAACGGCATTATTTCGATTGCCCAGCTGCACGGCACAGAAGATGAAAGTTATATCAGCCAGCTTAAAAAACAAAGCGTTACAGCGATCAGGCAGACAAAAAACGAGCCGATAAAAGTGATAAAAACAATAATTCATGAAAACATTAAAACAAAGGTACTCCTTCCTTCAAGCGCGGATTATATTCTGCTGGATTCGGGAGCAGGTTCAGGAAAGACTTTTAATTGGGACAAATTATTATCATTAAAAACAAAAAGACCGTGGTTTCTTGCAGGCGGGATAGATTTAGAAAATATTAATAAAGCAATGGAACTTGAGCCGTTCGCGCTTGATATATCGAGCGGCGCTGAAACAAAAGGCGTTAAAGATCGGGAAAAAATTTTAAAGCTAGTTGCGGCTGTAAAGGGATCCAAAAAATGAGCGATAAAAACAACTTTGCGGGCAGATTCGGAGAATACGGCGGACAGTACATACCGGAAACTTTGATGAATGAAATCATCAATCTGGAAAAATCATATTACCATTACAAGGAAGATTCCGCGTTTAACTCGGAACTTGACAGCCTGTTGAAAAATTACGCAGGGCGCCCTTCCCTTCTTTACTATGCCGAAAAAATGAGCCGCGATCTCGGCGGCGCGAAAATTTATCTAAAACGCGAGGACATGAACCACACAGGCTCCCACAAGATCAACAATGTGCTTGGGCAGACGCTTCTTGCAAAAAAAATGGGCA
>Ga0209755_10005555_pt1 | contig 14300 bp, 10 predicted proteins | sample TergutCo191P1_FD_187301 | JGI IMG/M metagenome (GOLD analysis project Ga0209755, IMG submission 187301) | Cornitermes sp. P1 segment gut microbial communities from Petit-Saut dam, French Guiana - Co191P1 (SPAdes) (version 2) | ecosystem: Host-associated > Arthropoda: Insects > Digestive system... | reverse complement strand
CCGAGATTATGGCCGGGGTCTTCGTCAACCGGATAAACATAGGCATGAAGCTCCAGTCCTGCGCGACGGTCGTTTACATCATCACGGAGATTGAGGGGTTGCCGCATCCGACCAGGCTGTTCTTCCGGGACATCGACAGGAGCGCCGGCAACCCTTTCAACACGTACCACAACCACGGGCTGCCGCCCGCGCCGATAGCCTCGCCGGGCGCGATCTCGCTGAGCGCCGCGTTCCGCCCAGCGCAGACGGAATATCTTTTTTTCCGGCTTCGATACGAGGATACCGGGCACCATACTTTCAGCCGAACCAACGCGGAGCACGAAAGGGCGGCCATATATTTCAGAAGGTTTAGGTGACGAGCGCCGCCGCCATTTCCAGCGGGGTCATGCATGGGTCGTATAGCCAAGTCAACCATCGACGAAGTGCGGGAGAGGCTGGACGCGGTCGCCGTGGTCGAGGACTACGTGCGGCTGGAGAGGCGCGGCGGGCGCTACTGGGCGAGGTGCCCTTTCCACGCGGGCGGGCAGGAGCGCACGCCTTCGTTTACGGTGGATCCGGACAAAAAGCTGTACAAGTGCTTCGGCTGCGGCAAGGGCGGGGGGATGGTCGATTTCGTCATGGAGATGGAAAAGACCGACTACGTGGAGACGATCCTCAGCTTGGCGCGCAAATTCGGCGTTCGGATCGACTACGAGGAGGGCGCGCGCGCGGGCGAGGAGGCGGAGGCGGCTCGCTCGAGCAGGGAGGAGCTTTTTGACCTGTACCGCCGCGTCTCGCTCAGCTTCGCCCATTTCCTCCTGGAAAAGCCGGAAGGGAAGCCGGCGCTGGATTATCTCCTTTCGCGCAACGTTGGCAGGGACATGATCGATCGCTTCAGGCTGGGCTACGCGCCGGAGGACAGGGGCTGGCTTTATCGCTTCCTGCAGGGCAAGGGCTACTCGCGGGAATTCCTCGACGGGTCGGGGCTTTTCTCGGCGAACTACCCGGGGATGGCGTTTTTCTCCGGCAGGCTGATGTTCCCGATCGCGGACAGGCAGGGGCGAACCGTGGCCTTCGGCGGCAGGGCGCTTCCGGGCGCCGTGGCGCGCGACGGCAGGGAGCCGCCCAAGTACGTCAACAGCCGCGAGACTGAAACCTACAGAAAGAGCCAGATTCTCTACGGGATGGACCTTGCGCTGCCGGAAGCGCGCAGGAGCGGAACAGTCTACGTCGCCGAGGGCTACATGGACGTGATCGCGCTGCACGCCGCCGGCATTACGAACGCTGTCGCTCCCTGCGGCACGTCCTTCACCGACGAGCAGGCCAGGCTGCTGCGCAACTGGGCGGAGCGCGCGATCCTGGTCTTCGACTCGGACGAGGCGGGGCTTAAGGCCGCGGAAAAGACCATCGTTACCTGCCGCAAGAACGGGCTCGCCTGCTCGTTGGTTGCGCCTGGGAAGCCCGCGGAAGGGGACGACGCCGCCATGCCGAAGGATCCCGCGGAAATTTTACAAAAATTTGGCGTCGGGGCCTTGAAAAACGCAATGGGACGCACTATAATGGATTTTGAGTACCTAATCGCCAGGGGCAAAACGCTGTACGATACTTCCAAGCCTCAGGGAAAAGCGGAAGCGCTTGCAGCGCTTTACCCGTATCTGGACGCGCTGGGCGCGCGGACTGAGCGGGACGCTTGCCTGGAGGCCGCCGCGGACTCGTTCCGCGCGGATCGAGACGCCGCTAGGGCCGACTACGCGCGTCGCGAGAAAGCGCCTGGCGCTGCAAGGGACAGGGGCATTGGGATTGACGGAACCGGCGCGGGAGGGAGCGCTCATCGCGGGAAAGCGGTACGCATGAACGACGAGCTTTTTCTCCTCACGCTCGTGTCGGTCAATACCAGCCTGTATGTTGAATTCCGAGCTTCCGTCGAGATGCGCGAGATTGAGGATCCCGCCGCGAAGGAGCTTTTTGTCGCCCTGGAGGAATGCTTCGCGAACGAGGAAGAAGGCACCGCGGCCCTTCTTGATCGCGTTACTTGGGATTCGCTCAAGGAGTTCGTGGCCAAAAAGGTCGCGTCCGGCGAGTTCGAGCCAGGCGAAAACTGCAATCCCCGAACGCTCATGCGGGACGGGATACGAAGGGTAAAGGCGAAGGAAAAGCGGCGCAGGCTTTCGGAGATCGCTAGCGAGCTGCGCGTGTTGGAGAGCGACGCAGGCGCAGACCAGGGTTTAGAGGACTTGATTGCCGAAAAGATGGAGCTTGACAGAGAGATTCGCGAGCTGGAATACGCAGACGGGAAGGTAAACAGGCAATGACGGAGACCCAGAAAGAAAAGGAGGCCGGATCGGAAGGCCCCGCGATCGCGATGTCCGCCCAGCCGCAAGAGCCGGCTGGAACCCCGGAGGGGGCTTTCGCGCCTGCCGAAGCGGAGGATTCGTCCGACGAGGACGAATTCGACGACGAGCAAGACCAACCCGAGGCCGAACTCGCGGACGATTTCGACGACGACGCGCGCGCCGACTCTGAGCTTGCCGGCGCGGAGGATCCGTCCGCGGAAGGCGAGGCCGAGGGGGACGGCGCGGATCCCAACGTGGAGAGACTGCTTGAGTACGCGAAAGGGAAGCAGTCGATTTCTTTCGAAGAGCTTTCCGATTTCCTTGACATATCCGACGCGGAGAAAATCGAGCCGGTGCTGGCGCTCCTGGAGGCCAACAACATACAGGTGATCGAGGACGACGGCCTTTCGGACGAAATGCCCAAGCAGGAGGGCTCGAGGCGCGCGGAGTCCGGCAGGAAACGCGCGGACTCCTCGGACAAGAAAGCCTCGCTTGTGGACGATCCGGTGCGGATGTACCTTCGCGAAATCGGTCGCGAAAGCCTGCTCACCGCGGAGCAGGAAATCGAGCTTTCCAGGCAGATGGAGGAAGGCGAGAACATCATCAAGGACGTGATCAAAAAATCCGGCATGGTCATTCCCGAGTTTCATCGCATCGTGGAGGAGGTTTTCTCCAGGCGAGACCTGCGGGAGCTGAACCTTTCCAAAAAGGAGATGACCGAGCTGCTCGCGGAGCGCAAGCGCCTAAGCTCGTCCTACAAGGACGGGCTGCGCACGATCCACGGCGACATCCGCAATTATGTCGAGATCAAGCAACGGCTCATAGACCGCGGCGCGGACTACAGCGCCGACAGGGACATAATCAGCCTGCGCAGAAGGATCGGGCGCGTGCTGAAAAACGTGCATATCCACCCGGACGAGCTGAACTCCATCTCGGAGAAATTTATCACCGCGGCGAGGGAGATCGGCGAGTGCAGGAGGGAGCAGGAGCGCATCGGCAGGCACTTGCAGGTCGAGACGCTCCGGGATCTGCGCACGCTGGGACGCAACCTCACCATTCAGGAAAAGAGGGAGCAACTGGAGGAGGAGCTGGGGCTTTCCTCGGACGAGATAAAGGAAAAGATACGGCTCATCCAGGTGAGGGAAAAGCGCCTGCGCGGAATCGAGAACGAGTTCGAGGAGACAAGCGAGAACGTCAGCCTCATGGCGAAGGAGATCAGCGGCGGAAGGGACAAGGTGAAGCGCGCGAAGGACAAGCTCATCGAGGCGAACCTGCGCCTGGTGGTTTCCATCGCGAAGAAGTACACCAACCGCGGGCTGCACTTTTTCGACCTCGTGCAGGAGGGCAACATCGGCCTTATCAAGGCCGTCGAGAAGTTCGAGTACAAGAAGGGCTTCAAGTTCTCGACGTACGCGACTTGGTGGATTCGGCAGGCGATCACTCGGTCGATTTCCGACCAGGCGCGGACGATCCGCATTCCCGTTCACATGATCGAGCAGATCAACAAGGTGTCGCGCGAGTCGCGCCAGCTTTTGCAGTCGATAGGGCGCGAGCCCACGGACGAGGAGATCGCGGACAAGCTGGGCTGGCCGGTGCAGCGCGTCAAGCAGGTGAAGAAGGTCGCGCGCGAGCCGATAAGCCTGGAGATGCCGATCGGCGAGGAGGAAGACTCGTCGCTGGGGGATTTCATCGAGGACAAGGACGTGGAGAACCCGGCGCTGCGCACGGCGCGCACGATGCTGCAGGAGCAGGTCGCGGAGGTTCTTGCCACGCTGCCGCCGCGCGAGCAGGAGGTTCTGAAGATGCGCTTCGGGCTTGGCGACGGGTACTCGCTCACGCTGGAAGAGGTGGGGCTGCTGTTCAAGGTTACGCGGGAGCGCATCCGGCAGATTGAGGCCAAGGCGCTGCGGCGGCTGCGCCACCCCAGGCGCGCGACCAAGCTCAGGGATTTCATGGACACGTAATCGCCGCGGCGCGCGCGTCTTGGCGCGTGCGACCGGCTCGACAATTTTTGCGGATGAGGAGCGGATATGGTAACGGTTGAGGATCTTAACAAGCTGCGGGAGCTGCAGGACATCCTTTCGCGGAAGATCAGTCTCGAGCAGACGGTTCAGGAGATGCCCAAGGAGCTTGTGAACCTGGAAGGAGCGTACAACAAGACGCGCAAGTTGTTCATCGAAACGAGCGTCGAGCACGACAAGATTAAGGAAGCCGAGGCGGAGGCGCGCGCGTCGCTGAAGGAGGCCGAGGCCGCGCGGGAAAAGGCCGAGATGACCATCTCCGAGATCAACACCCAGCGCGAGTACGAGGCTCTGGACAAGGAGCGCCTCGCCGCGGAGGAAAAGGAGCTGCAGTTCGGCAGGGAAGTCCAGCAGAAGGAAAAGGCGCTTTTCGAAAACACCAGCGAGATGACGCGGCTGAGCGGGCTTATAGAACAGTTCGAGAAGGAGCTTGAGCAGAAGCGCGCGGTGATCGACGCGGAGCGCGCCGAGAAAACCGGGCAGATCGACAACTTGCTCAGCGAGGAGAAGCGACTGACGAGCGACCTCGACAAAGAAGTCGTGTTCAAGTTCGAGCGCATCCTGCGCAACAAGTCCGGCATCGGCATCGTCGGGATCAAGGGCAACGTGTGCATGGGCTGCCACATGATCCTGCCGGCGCAGTTCTCCAACAACGTGCGCATAGGCGCGGAGTTCGTTTTCTGCCCGTACTGCTCGCGCATCCTGTTTTACGAAGAGGCGCCGGAGGGCGAGGAGATTTTCTTCGACTCGGGCGATTCCGGCTCCCTCTACGATCCGGAAGAGGACGAGGAGGAGTTCGAGGACGACGAGAGGGAGGAGGAAAAGATCGTCGTGGATTTCGACGAGTGATTTTTGGGCGATGAACCGGATCGCCGCTCGGCGCTCGCCGCGAAAGGCGCGCGCCGAGAGGAAAGTCCGGGCTCCGCAGGGCATGACGCCGGGTAACTCCCGGGCCTCGGGCGACTGGGGACAGACAGCGCAACAGAAAGCAAACCGCCCGGCTCGCCGGGCAAGGGTGAAACGGTGGGGTAAGAGCCCACCTCGGCGGCGGCAACGTCGTCGGAAAGATTCCGGCTTCGCTCCGCCGGCTGCGGCGCGCGGGGACGGAAAACGGCAAGCCTCGTCAGGAGCAAAGCCAAGCAGCGCGTCGGCGGCCCGTCGGCTAAGCGCGGGTAGGCTGCACGGAAAAGGCCGGAGACGGCTTTTCTAGACAGATGGCGATCGTAAACAGAACCCGGCTTACGGTTCATCGCCTTTTTTTGAGCCAGCGGGAAGCGCCGCGCGGCCTTGCGCTTCGGCGCATCGCGCGGCGCTTTACGAATAGGAAGCGAGCCGCGCCAAAGCGCGGCTTTTCATGGAGGGAGCATGAAGAACGCATACCTGGAAGCGCTGCCGATGAAGGACATCGCGAAGTATTCGGGCGGGCAGACGAAGGACGCGGTCCCTTTCGCGGGGTACCCCCGGCAGCACCCGTCGGAAAAGGGCAAGCTGATGCTTGTCCACGACCCGCTGGGCGCCAGCCCCACGGTGATGGAATTCAGGCTGGACGACGTGGCTTCCGTCGAGGAGATCCCGTCCGCCGTCACCGAAGCCGGCGAGGGGATTCCGCTGATTCGGCTGTGGATACGGCGCGGCGCGCACGGCGTGATTCTCGAGCCGTTCGAGGTTGACAGCCCCGTCAAGTTCGCCAACAAATCCTTGGAAATACGGGAGCGCTTCATGAAAGGCGGCGCGCAGGGTTCGGACGCCGGCGCCGGAAAAACCGCCTTTGCGTGAGCCCGAGCGCGCGGCTCGGTTTTTCGACCCCGGCGCCGGCGCGCAAGGATTGCGGTGCAGCCTCTGCCCGCGGCGCTGCGAGATCCGCGACGGCGAGTTCGGCTTCTGCGGAACGCGCCGAGGCAAGGACGGCGGGATCGCGCTGCCTTTTTACGGTCGCGTTACAGCGCTCGCCCTCGACCCAATCGAGAAAAAGCCCCTGTTCCACTTCCGCCCCGGCTCGATGGTTTTTTCGATCGGCTTCGCGGGCTGCAACCTTCGCTGCCCATTCTGCCAGAACTGGCGCATCTCGCATTCGACCGGCGCCCGCGGCGACCGGATGACGCCGGACAACGTCGTTTCCGCCGCGCGGGACTCGGGAAGCCGCGCGATTGCCTACACTTATTCCGAGCCGCTTGTCCACGCCGAGTTTTTGCTGGACTGCATGGCGCTCGCCCGCAAGCGCGGCATTGCGAACGTTCTTGTAACAAACGGCTGCGCCGGCGCGGAAGCCGCCGATGAAATTCTTTCCCTTGCGGACGCCGCCAGCGTTGACCTGAAATGCTTTTCGCCCGGCACGTATGCGCAAACTCTAGCCGAAGCCGGCGCTTACGACCCAAGCTTCTTCGACGCGGTTCTCGCGTTTGTCCGCCAGGCTCGCGCGAAAAACGTTCATGTCGAGCTGGTCACGCTCGTCGTCCCCGGCATGAACGACAGCGCCGAAGAGCTGGACGCCTGCGCGGATTTTGTCGCGCAGATAAACGCCGAGCCGGGAAAGCCCGAAGCGCCTTGGCACCTGTCGGCTTACCACCCAGCCTGCAACTGGAGAGCGCCGCCGACGGATGCTACCTTCTTGCTGCGCGCGAAAGAGCGCGCGGGCGCGAAGCTGAGATTCGTTTACGCGGGCAATGTCCCCGGCGAGGAAAACAACACGCTTTGCCCCTGCTGCGACGCGCTTCTTGTTCGGCGCGCGGGTCGCCTTGCCGAAACGCTCGCGCTTGCGCCGCCCCAAGGGAGCGGGGCTTTTTTTCGCTGCGCGCGCTGCGGCGGCGAAACCGGCATTGTCCGCTGAAGCGGGCTCGCTCCAAAGCGCCAAACCTCGGAGCGGTTTCGCCGTATGCAATGAAAGCGCCGATTTCCGGATCGGCGACCGTTGCCGGCGCTTCCTTAGAGACCTGCCAGCCGCAGACCCTGCGGTTTCCTAATCCCCGTGGCGCCTGGTGTTGTTCGGCCTGCCGGGCGTGGCGCCGCTGGTTGCGGTTATGTACCAGTCGCTTGCGGAGCGGGAATTTTCCTCGAGGCTTTCGTCGCGGTTGATTGTCCTTGTCGTGGTCGCGCTGGCTGTCAGTACCGCGTCGGAGGGGCGGATGCGCTCGCCGTCCGCGCTTGCCCATGCGCCCGCTCGGAAAAGGAAGTCCGCGGCGTCGGCGAAGTGGCTGCGGGGCCACTCGGGGCCGGCGGTTTCGGAAAGCGCGATCGCGTCCACGACCCGATCGTCCTGATCCAAAAGATAAACGATGTCTGTCCTGCGCAGCAGCTTGACCGTTCCGGGAACCCATAAATCCCTGCCCGTCGGCGAGGAATTCGCCCCGCCGGATTCAGCGAGATCGCTGCCAAGCTCGTCGCGGTTGTCGTCTTCGACCTGCCGCAGGTGGAGCGTCACGTATTCGCCGCCGCGAACCTCAACCGGCGGGAACTCGTACACAAGCGGCGAGCCGGCGTTGCTGGCGACAAACACCCGCAGCCCGCCCAGATTGCCGTCGCCGAAGGCGCGCATCTCGATGAACTCCGCGCGCGGTCTTGTGTAATCGACGCGCAGTTCCGTGATGCGCAGGGGCGGCAGCCTGTCGTTTCTGGCGCGGAACGGAACCAGCACGGCTATCGTGTTGCCGTCCGCGTCCTCGGCGAGCAGATCCGCCGTAAGCCTTTCCCCGGGCTGAAGGTCGCCGCTGAAAGTTACCCTGACCGTGCTTCCGTCTTCAATCTCTTCCACCTGAAGTTGCGGGCTAAAGCGCAGCGCGGTGATTGTGACGGGCTTGGAGAACGCGAACTCCACCTCGGTTTCCGACACGGCGCGCGCCGAACGAAACACGGGCGGTTCCGACACCCCAAGCATTAACCTGATTGCATCCGGACCGGAGCAAGCCGACAAGAGCAGGGAGCAAGCTCCCAGCAGCAAAACTGCATTTTTCATTTTCGTCTCCTTGCCCTTATATATGGCCCAAAACCGCAAAATGCTTTGCTCTTGCGGAAGGTTTCCCAAAATTTTTTCGGACGCGCCGCATGTTCAAAGCCCTCGGTTTTCCGGTAAACTTTGAGCGTTATGGAAGAAGCCCCGTTGTTGCGCCTGAACCTTCTGACCGCGCTTGAGTACGTCGCCTCCCCTCTCGCCCCCTTTGAGGGACTTTTCCCCGCCGTCGGCGAAAGCGCGGAATTCCTTTTCTGCTTCGACATAGACCCGGCGCAAGCGGCGCGCATTGACCCGGAGCCGGCGGCCTTTCCCGGCGCGCTTGTCTTTTCCGGGAAGCGCGCGGGCGGGCATGGGGAGAGCGCCCCTGCGGGGGATTTGCGGCTTCCCGCGGGTTTGTACGCGTTCATGCAAAAACGGAGGGAGCTTAGTATGAAAGAATGCGCAGCCTTGGCGATTGAGCTTCAGAAGGACGGCCTGTGGGAGCGCTTGCGGCTGGAAAGCCGGCTTTACGTCCGCTTCCTGTTCGAGGACGGCAGCCCCGTTACACAGCTTTTCAGGCCGTGCGGCGATTTTTAACACGCGCGAAAATAGGCGCCTTTGGGTGATGACAAACTTGGATTTGTAGGGTACAATGGCACGAGGTGGAGCTTCGAAGTTTTTCTGGAGGATTGGAAATGCTTAAGCCTTCTACAGCCATAGCCGCCGCGTGCGCAAGTGCGCCTTGGCGCGCGAGCGCCGAGCCTGGCGCGGGTTTTGTCGCGCCGGACGCGCGCATATTGCTTGTGGACGACATCAGGATGAACAGGATAATAGCCTCGAAGCACCTCGGCGAGTACCAGCTCCAGATCGATGCCTGCAGCAACGGCGGCGCGGCGCTTCATATGGTTCAATGCGCGGACTACGACATGGTGTTTATGGACTACATGATGCCCAAAATGAACGGCCTCTGCGCCATGCTGAGCATACGCGATCTTGGCGGACGCTACGCGCGGCTTCCCATTATCGCGCTCACCGCGTATTCGAACCAAGGCGCGCGGGAAATGCTCTTGTCGAAGGGTTTCAGCGGCTATCTTAGCAAGCCCATCAACCCGCTTGAGCTGAACAGAATCCTGCGCAGGTGCCTTTCGCGCGAAAAGCTCGCGCGACGCGCGTCTCCAGACAAGGCAGGCGGATTCGGCGCGGCGCGCGCAATGCCGGCGGCCCAAGAGCCTTCGGTCGCGCTCCTGCGCGAACTTGCCAGAGCCTGCGAGAGATACAGAACCGGCGCCATGGAAAAAATTCTTGACAGGCTGGAGGAGTACCAATACGAGGGCGACGGAAATTTTCTGGTGACTTGGCTTAGGAAGCAGGCGAACAACCTGGAATACAAGGCAATTTGCAAGCGCCTGAATTTTTGGCTGGCAATGCGCAAGCAGCAGTTTGCGTGAGGGGTTCCCGCGGACTTACAGTCCGCTGCGTCTGCATGGCGCAGATGCAGTTAAGCAGCGCTGATTTCGGCATCGCAGATGCCGCATCCCCATTGGGTTTAATCAGCGCTTCCCATAAGGAGCGTGGTTGAGGATGAGCAAGGAAGCAAGCGAAAGCGCAGCCGACATTTTCGAAGGTTTTGTCGTCGAGAATCTCGATCTGCAAAGGGGGCAAAAGAGTTTTACCCCCGAGGTGTACGCGGACGTGCTGCGCGCATGGTGCAAGCACGCTCCCGCGGGGTTGGAGCAATTGCGCGCACTGGCGGGGGAGATCTCCGACGCGGTAAAGCTGAGGGAATACGTCATTGCGGCGCATGGGTTTAAAGGCTCCTGCTGCGGAATTTGCGCCGACGACATAGGCAAGCTCGCGGAAGCCCTGGAACACGCGGGGCGCGAAGGGAACCTTGCGTTCATCGAAGAGAACAACGCGTCCCTGATAGAAAAAGCAAGCGCGCTGCATTCGGCCTTGGCGGAATTTTTCGCCGCGCGCACCGCAGACAAAGGCGCGAAGTCCAAGGCAAGCTCGCCGGATCCCGCGCTGCTCGCCGAGGTTCTGACCGCCTGCAAGCAGTTCAAGTCGAGCGTAATGGAAGACGCCCTGCAAAAGCTTGAAAGCTTCGAGTACGAATCCGGCGGGGACTTGGTTTCCTGGCTGCGCGACCAGATAGACAACCTGGAATACGACGCAATCCAAGAGCGCCTCGGCGAAATGCTGGGAACGTAGCAACGCGCCGAGACCCAATGCGCGAACGAGTGTTGGGTCGGAAAAGGCGCGCGGAACCCGCCATGCTGCGGCCTGATCGCGGCATCCATTGCGCGCAAAGGCATTGCCGCGCAGGCACTGTGGTCAAGCCGCAGGGTGACGGCTTGTGCCTGCCGTGCCGCGGTTTGCCTGCACAGTACCCATCGCCGTGCTTATCATGCCGCGGCTCGACCGCAGAAACGGCTTTATTCCGCAACGAATGTTGCAAACAAGTCGCAGCATGACGGGTTCTGCGCGCTTTTTTTCGACGCAACACTCGTTCGCGCGTTTGTCGTGGGGGCGAAAACGCTGGCTTTGTGCTTTGCGTTCGCTGTCATGACTGCCTTGATTGCGGGGCGCCCGCGCGGTTTTCTCAGTGGGCGCCATGCATTTGGCGTGCCTTTTTCGCGCGTGGGCTTGCTTGAGGAATGCGCGTTTTTTCCGCAAAAGCCATCCAAGACGTGCGCGCGAACAGGCCGATAAAGAAAGCCCCTCGCGCGAGCGAAAGGCCGCCGACAGGCGAATCGCGCCAGAGCCGGTTGCATATTACCCGCCTAACGATTATGATAAGCCAGCATGACAGGAAAAAAGGACAGCGAGCGAAGGGCGGAACTGCTTAAAAAAAACGTCCGTTTTTTTTAAGCAGTCAGGCAGGCCCGATGCTCTTGCGTTGCCCGCGATTTATGTCGCGCAACGCAATGAACGTAGTTTCGCGTGCCATTATGCCATATTCCGTAAAACCCGTCAACCCTTTTTCTCGAAAAACTGAGGGAATTTCAGTGATGCGTGCAAAAAAAAGCGCCGAATCGCCCTCAGCGTCGTGAATCTATCGCCCCTGGCTCCATCTAGCCTCCTCCCGCAGAGGCAAAACCAACAGACAGAAAATTGACTCTGACAGCAAAACTGCTTAAAAAAAACGGACGTTTTTTTAAGCAGTTTCACGCGGCCTTGGCTTCTTTCGAGAGGAGGGTGCTCGTCGTCGTCGCGCGGCTTTTCAAGCGGCGCCCTGACTCCCCCTCGGCGCGGCGCGAAAGCCGTGCGGCTTGATCGGATACAAGCCCGGCGCGCGGACAGCGCGGCGGGATGTATGTGCCTCGCGTTGCGGGCACGGATAAACATGGATGCCGCCTTGACAAGGCGGCAATCGCAAAGGAGTTTCTTATGAAGAAGACGCTCAGACTTTTGGGGATTACCGCCATAGCGGCGATAATCGGTTTCGGATTCGCATCGTGCGAAGGCCCGGCGGGGCTGCAAGGGCCCGGAGGAGGCACGGGAGCGGCGGCTTTGGTCAGAGTTGAGGTGGGCGGAAACGCGGTCGCGGCGGGCGCGCTTGACTATGTTGGAGATGCAAGTTACCTCATCAACTTCGGGAGCACCCTAGTCCCAGCCGAGTTCGCTGACAGCAGGAACCTGACGATAACCAACACGGGCACTGCTACCTTGCCGATAACTGTCCACGCTGTAGGTGCCTTTGGGGTGGAAGACGAGCCGTTTACCTTGGCCCCTAACGCCAGCCGCACCATCATCGTAACTCGCCCGTCAGTTAATACCACGGTAGCACAATCACATCAAAGCACCATAACGCTTAGCTCGACTGTTACTGGCTTTGATGATATTGAGATCATGGCGCGGTTTTGGGTAGGCCCGGACACCGCCGCTCTGAGCGCAAGAATCCAAGAGGCTAATGATTTGCTGGCGGAAATAGAGGTAAATACAGTCGCTGCGAATGGTCCTGTAGGGACATATTGGGCGACTGCTCTACTGAGAGACGCCGTAATTGCCGCGAGAGACAATGGGGTAAATCTCACAGTTAATGCTGATACCGCTCAGGCGGTAGTAGATCCGCTTGTTGCTGCTCTTGCCACTGCAAACGGTGATCTCTCGGCAGGGAGGCAGGCAGGCGCGCAAGGCGTCATTGTAGTGACCCCCGTTGCTCCTCTCGCATGGGCTATTACTTCTCTTGTCACGGCAACCACTGGCACCGTCAATCTCGCCACGACAACCAGCACCGCGACCTTTAGCGTGCCGGCCGCATTGACCACAGCGGGAGTTACGAGTGCCGCTCCAGCTACTGCCACCGCTGCTGTCGCCGCCGGCGTTTTGACGATAACGGGCGTTGCTGCGGGCGATACAACTGTCACAATTGCCCTCGCGAACCACCAGAGCTTCACGATTACGGTGAATGTTCCTGGCGTGACCCTTACCGCCCTTCCGGTGACAAACCCTAGCCCCGCGTTTGAGGCTGGCAGCACGCCAACCGCTGGCACCGTCAATCTCGCCACGACAACCGGCACCGCGACCTTTACCGTGCCGGCTGGGACGACTGTTACGCCTAACGTTGCTGGTGAAGATTATGCCACAGCCAGTATTGATGGCACCACCCTGACGGTAATAGGCGTTGCCGAGGGCAACAGGACAGTCACCCTTACCCACGCGGCCCACCTGGACTTCGTGATTACGGTAGTTGTTGAGTAATCTATAAGCGGTGTAATAAGGGCGTAAGCCTTTGAACGCGGAAGCCCCCTCGAAAGAGGGGGCTTTTTTTGGGGCACGGGGCGAGACGGCAGAGCTGCGCGGGATTCGCGCGCGCGACAAACGCGCGAACATGCCGCATGCGCTTTCTCCCGCCTATGCTGCCAACCTGCGGCATGAAGCAATGTCACCCCGCGGCTTGACCGCAGGGCACATGCCGAAAACAGCCTCATGGCGCGATGGACGCTGCGGGCAAGTCGCAGCATGACAGATTCTGCGCGCGCTTGTAGCCGCTTGACACTTAGCGACCGTTTGGCGTAAAGTGCAGGCAGCCTGTGGAAAAACGCGGCAGGCGCATACCCTTGAGAGACTAGCTCATCTGGATAGAGCGTCAGCCTCCGGAGCTGAAGGTGGTGGGTTCGAGTCCCGCGTCTCTCAAACGCAAGTCTTTGCGTGCCAGGCCGCCAAAATAATTGGTGCCTAGCCTAGCTAGCCCTGAACGCAAAACAGCATGGGAAAGCTGTTTTGCGAGGTTTGGCTATATGCCGTTTTTGTCTGCATAAGCACGCAAGAGCAAGCCAGTGCCAGCTCGCAAAACAGCAAGCGAGCTGGCGTTGGTTCGGGTCTAGCCCTGAAGCGCGGCGTAAGATCTCTGCGCTTCGGCGCACATGATCAAAAACGCCCCGACCCCGTGCAGGTCGTTAGTGGACGTGGGCCTCTCGCAATAATGCTTGTAGTCGCCGACGCCGGTGCCTACGCACACGTTGTCGATCAGAACGTCGTCGCCGTCGTATTTCAGCGAGGCGATTACCGCCTCGTAGCCCTTTCTCGCGTTTCGCAGGTACTGCTTGTCGAGTATGCCTTTTTCCACTGCCTTGCAGATCGCCGCCGTGAACAGGCAGGAGCAGGATGTCTCAAGCCAGTTGCCTTCCTGCCCGCCCTTGTCAACGACCTGATACCACAGCCCGCCCTCGGATTGGTGCCTGCATACGGCGACCAGCAAGCCAGCCGCTATCTCTCGGATGTCGTCGTGACCGGGGTGATCCTTGGGGATAAAGTCCAGGTCGTCCAGCAGCGCGACGGGCACCCAGCCGATGGAGCGGCCCCAGAATTCGGGCGAGAGACCAGTTTCCGGATCGCACCAGGGCGCTTTTTTTGACTCGTCCCAAGCGTGGCGCCACAAGCCCGTTGCCTCGTCCCTCGTGCGCTTTTGCATCAGCCGCGCCTGCTGCGCCACGAAATCGAAATGCCTCGGGCTGTCGAAGCGGCTTCCGTACTCGGCGCAAATCGGGCCGCCCATGTAAAGACCGTCCAGCCACATCTGGTTGGGGTAGACGTCCT
>Ga0209755_10005554_pt1 | contig 14302 bp, 13 predicted proteins | sample TergutCo191P1_FD_187301 | JGI IMG/M metagenome (GOLD analysis project Ga0209755, IMG submission 187301) | Cornitermes sp. P1 segment gut microbial communities from Petit-Saut dam, French Guiana - Co191P1 (SPAdes) (version 2) | ecosystem: Host-associated > Arthropoda: Insects > Digestive system... | reverse complement strand
GCTAGATTATAAATGAAAAATGTGTATAATTACATAGAATTTACATGTAGGGAGGGGCAGTATGGAACTTGCAGCAGGAGTTACTTCGGTTTGGCAGAGTTTGGGTAGCATTTTCAGCTACCTTGGGATTTTTGAAGAGTTTACAAGAGCTGTTTCTATGGGCATTGACCCGCTGCTTACGCTGATGGGACTGGCGCTTGCAGGGGATACCAGTACGGGTGTGCTGGTGTTTTTAGGGATCACCGTGATATCTAAAATTCTCCTAACATCGTTTAGGGGCTCAAAGATACTTTGCGATGCCTTTATCGGCCAGGCTGAGGATATTGTAGGGCTTGTGGCTGTAGTGGGCGTTGGAATACTTGGAAGTCCTGCCGTGACGGCGTATGCGGTGTCCGCGCCGGCCACCGCTGCTGGGGCAGAGGCTATAGCTTCACAGCTCGGGTCTGTGCTGGTGTCATTAGGCGGAGGCGCTGTGTATTATGCGGTGCGCATGCTCAGCAAAGGTGTGGATGCAATGGGATTCCTATATGCACTTTTCCCTGGAGGGCTTATGCTCTTTTCCTGGGTGAGATATGGACTGTCGGTATCCTATGTGATTATAAGCATGCTCCTTCCTCATGTGGCAGTCGTTCTTGGAGTGATAATACTAATAGCAGCCATCTTGATTTTTGGAAAGTCTTACCGGATGCAGACATATTTCCGCCGCATTTACACTGTGCCCCTGCTACGCTTAATTTTCATGCGCAGCAAGCAGTGGCCGCTAATTATGTCAAAGCCATATAGATATCTTCTTGAGAAATACCCAGAGATGAAACTTTGTCAAGAGGCTTTTGTGCTACGTGGCGTGGGTAGGCTGCGCAAGCGGCAAAGGGTTTATTTAGTTAACTCCGGTGGTAAAAATTACCTGTGCAGAAAGCCGTTTTTGAGAAAATGGGAAGTTACCGAGTTTCCGCTTGAGAATTTTTATGGAGAGAAGAGACTCAGATTTTTCCTTCTATACTCCAAAGAAGGTGGCTCAAGCCTGCGGCCGCAGGCGGCTTTAGTGCTCAGAAGGGAGCTTAATAAGCGTTATGGTGAAATAAAAACTATCTGTGGCTTCCAAACTCCGCCCGAGAAGGCAGATTCGAAGAAATACAGAACCCTGATGAGTTACTCCGAAGAAGCATCGTTGTCGTAACCGTGAAGTCTTACGGTGAAGCGGGAAAAATTGCCAGATTTGCTTTTTGCCCTTTTTTGTGGCTATAATATAAAGTCGGTGAATAAGAGTTTTTCGTATTCACGCAATGACTTTTGTTAAAGGAGGGCACAGACTTGGGTGCAATAAGGTTAGAAAACTTGGTAAAGCGGTATGATAGCGGCAAACTTGCTGTAAACAATATCAGCGTAAACATTGCGGAAGGGGAAGTGTTTGGTTTTCTTGGGCCGAATGGGGCAGGGAAAACTACAGCGGTAAAATTATTAAATGGTATGCTTGCACCGACGGATGGAGGTTGTGAGGTTTTTGGGTTTAATCCAGCCAAGAGCCCTGTTGAGGTCCGTGCAATTTCAGGTGTTGTTACAGAACATGCCCAGATGTATGGGAATCTGACTGGTCTTGAAAATTTGATTTTTTATGGAAAGATATTCGGATTTTCGGAATCGGAGAGCAAGTCAAGGGGCCTTGAACTCCTTGAGAAACTGGAGCTGACAGACGCGAAAGACCGCAAGCTAGGGGATTATTCCACTGGTATGCGGCAGCGGCTGTCTTTGGCGCGTTCTATGGTGCACAGGCCCAAAGTCCTGTTCCTTGACGAACCAACGGCTTCCCTTGACCCTGAGAGTGCATTAAATGTAAACACTATAATCAAAGACCTGGCAAAAAATGAAGGTACGACAATTTTCTTGTGTACACACCAGCTTAGGTATGCTCAAGATGTCTGTAGTTCATACGGCCTTATCGACAATGGGCAGCTTTTGGCAAGCGGAGATCTTGATGAGCTGCGCTTATTAGTGTTCTCGGGGAGCCATGTGAGAATTGAAGCTGACAAAACCCCAAGTTCGCTAAGTGCAGTCAAAATCGGTGAGCAGGCATATACTGTCGATGTCGGGTCAGAGGATGAAATTCCAGCCATTGTAAGGGACATAGTGAGCAGTGGCGGAAACTTATTTCATATTTCATCAGAAAAGGCTTCTGTTGAAGAAATTTACTTCTCACTGCTTGCAAAGCAGGATTTAAGTAGGCAAGGAGGTCATGGAAATGATTAACAGTATGCAAAGGGCCATAATAGAAAAAGACATCCGCTTCGTTAAAACAACAAGAGGGAACCTTTCTTCCGTTTTGGTTGTATCTCTGATGTTTGGTGTTGTATTTCCTGCGATATTTATTGTAATTACATATTTTACTCCCGAAGAAATGGGGGAGCTGGGTGCCTTGTTTGGGATGCTGCCCGGAGCCATGAGTCAAGCGGAGGTTAATTTGGCTATTTTATCAATACTGCTAGATAGCATAGTGCCGATGTTCTTCTTGATGATACCTGTTATTGCCACCACAGCTATGGCGAGCGGTTCTTTTGTCGGGGAGAAGGAGAAGAGAACCCTTGAAACGCTTTTATACAGCCCCATATCCCTTCGCAAAATCTTCTCAGCGAAGGTGCTGGCATCGTTGTTTTTATCAATGGCTGTAACCATCGCAACATTTATATCTTATATTATTGTTAGCCAAATTATGATTTACTTAATGTTCGGCCAGCTCATGCTGCCCGGCGCAAATTGGTACTTAACGGTTTTCGTTGTGGCTCCTGTGCTGACCTTGCTGGCTGTAACTATTACATCGAAAATATCTGCAAAAGCACAGACCATGGAAGAGGCTTTTCAAAAGGCGGGGCTCATAACGCTCCCGGTTATTGTGCTGGCTGCGACCCAGTTTAGTGGGTTAATGATGCTAAACGCATGGATGCTGCTAATCTTGGCGGCAGTAATCGGGGTAGCTGCATTTATCTTGATGCAATCAGCTCTTAAAAACTTTAATTATGAGATGCTGTTAAAGTGATAATAAAATCCCTCCCCCCATTGCTTGGCGCGGCCTGCAATGAGGGGAGGGGGAAGGCGAGAGGGGAGGTGATTGGCTTTGCCGCTCCAATTGTATAGATTTGTTTATAAAAATTTGATATAATGACCGCTGCGCAATCGTTATACAAAACCAAAGGCACAAATCGCTGATAATTTTTGTTGGGAGAGCTTAATTTTGGAAAATAATAACGGGAATTTGCTTAAACGGCAGCACGGGCTGTTCGTGTCTATTTGCTTTGTCGTCGGATTCATTGTCGGGACAGGGATATTTTTTCTGCCAGGCCGTGTCCTTTATGAGGCGGGAGGGGATCTCCGCCTGGGGGTGATGGCGTGGATTATCGGCGGGCTGATGATCTCAACCTGTGTCTACATGTTTAGCATTTTCGCGGGCAGGTATGAAAAAATCCATGGTTTCGTGGATTACAGTGAGGCAATTGTAGGCAAAAAGTACGGGTATCTTGCAGGTTGGTTCTTTGCTGTGATGTACCAGCCGGCGGGCTATGCGATTATTGCGTGGATTACTTCCGGTTTTACAGCAACACTTTCAGGGCTTAGCAGCGCAGATGAGGTATACCTTCCGTTTAGGTTCTTTATATCGGCATTTTTTATGGCTATGGCATTTTGGATGAACTATCTCGCACCGAAAATCCCTGTAAAGTTCAATGTGGCAACCACAATTGCCCGCATGATTCCACTGGTGCTAATGGGCACTGTCGGCGTGGTGATAGGCCTGGCGCTTGGCGATGGGGGCGCCGGTGCAGCTGCTGGCTATCCTTTGCAAGTTACACCGGGTGCAGGTAACGCTTCGCTATTTGCAGCTATTTCTGCCACTGCATTTGCTTTCAACGGCTGGCAGGCGGCTCTTGCATTTAACAGCGAAGTAAAAAACAGCAAAAGAAATTTTCCAATTGCGCTGCTCTTCGGCTTTCTTTTTGTAATTGTTATTTATGTTCTGTATTTTGTGGGTGTAGTTATCGCCTCTCCAGACGGAGGGAGGGTTATAATGCAAGGTGGCGGAGCGAATTTCGCACAGGGCACACACAATGCCTTCGTGAACATTTTTGGTCAAGGCTCAAGTAATGTTCTAATAGGATTTATGATAATATCCGGGCTTGGCATACTAAATGCCTGTTGCCTGGGTATGAGCAGGGCGATGTATTCCCTCGGCCGCCGCAACTTAGGGCCGATGCCAGATAGGATGAGACAGCTAGACCCCAAGACAAATGTTCCAAATAACAGCATGGTCATGGCTGTCGGCATAAGTTTTCTCTGGCTTTTTGTAATATTTGCTAACACAAACTGGTTTGCAGGATGGTTTGGAACATTCCGGTTCAGCCTGCCGGATTTTTATAACTTCACATTCTTTCTTCTGCTAATCCCGATTTTCTTCTGCTTTATAGTCAGGCAAAAAGAACTTCACTGGTTTAAGCGCATCGTAGCTCCCGTAATAGCGATTGTAGGAGCAGGGTTTATGTATGCGACGTACTGGATTGGAAGCTGGGTTCACGCGGTTGTATACACAGGGGTTTTCCTGTTTTTAGCGGTAATAGGCTTTCTTCTTTACGGCAAAAACAGATAATACAGCAGGCATAAAGCTGTGTGGCCGGCACTGTAGCGCGAAATGCTCAGGTGCAGTGGAGTGAGCCGTTTCGCCGTAGGGGGTGGCCGGGAAAAATATTGCGGCCTTCGTCAGTCACGTCCACCGTAGATGAATCTGTTTGCGTGTGCCTATTTGTGTTCCAGACTACGGCCGCAATATTTCCCCCGGTCACCCCCTGCGGCTACACTATATTACGGCTCCACAAGCGCCATCAATATATGAAGAATAAGAACAAAGTTTTATAAATTTTCGGCAAACCCGACAGCAGGGGCGGTGGGATAATGCAGTATTTTAGTATAATTTTTTACAAATAACCGCAAAAAAATAATTGACATTTGGATGTAATTAGCTTATAATTTTTTAGCGTATGTGCAGGAGATAATGATGTTACTTGATCTTCGAGAGATAATTGGAGTTCCCGGCGGCAAGGTGCTTTTTGATTTTGCGCCGGATATGACGGACGCGGCCATAGGGTCGGTAGTCCGCGTGACGCAGCCGAGGGCTGCCGGAAACGTCTATAACAGAGCAGGCGTGCTCACGTTTTCGGCGAATGTGGATGCAATTTGCCAATGTGTCTGCGCAAGGTGTCTCAAGGAGTTTAGTTATCCCGTACATAAGCTGATCACGGCAAACCTCACTGAAGGAGGAGAGGGTGAAAACCCGGATGGTTACTTCCTTCAGGGGGACAAGATCGACGCAGGAGAAATAGTCCTTACTGAATTTGTGTTGGATATGGACGAAGTTCTTCTCTGCCGTGAGGAATGTGCCGGACTTTGCGAGGATTGCGGCTCGGACCTAAACGAAGGGCCGTGTTCATGTAAGAAAAAGATTGACCCCAGGCTGGCTGTCTTAGGGCAGCTCCTGGATAACAGTGATTAATACAGGAGGTGTTCTAAATGGCGGTTCCAAAGAGTAAAGTATCAAAGGCAAGACGTGACAAAAGGCGCAGCGCACACTGGAAACTGGAGGCTCCGACGATTTCCAAGTGTCCAAAATGTGGCGAGTTACGTGTTCCGCATAGGGTCTGCAAGGCGTGCGGTACCTATAACGGTAGGGAAGTAGTGTAGGATTTTGCATCGTAAGCTAGGGCGGGGAAACCCGCCTTTTTCCTTATGATGAGGTAGGTAGGGAATTTCTTTATGAATGCAATAATTAAATCAATAAATCCCAAATCCCCGGCGGAGAAGACCATAATTTCGCCCGGAGATGTGCTGAGAAAAATAAATGGCGAAGAGATTAATGATGTGCTCGACTACAAATATGCGTCCTATGACAAGCATCTTGTCTTGGAGCTTAAAAGCCCGCAGGGTAAACTAAAGCTCGTACGCATCCGTAAGGATGAGGGCGTGGACTTGGGGCTGGAATTTGAAACTTATCTCATGGATAAGGAGCGCTCATGTGCCAATAAGTGCATATTCTGCTTTATCGACCAAAACCCGAAGGGTATGCGCCAGACAATTTATTACAAAGACGACGATGTGCGCCTGTCATTTTTGCAGGGAAATTATATTACTCTGACCAATCTGTCGCCTAGAGATATAGAGCGCATAATTAAGCTAAGAATTAGCCCTATAAATGTGTCGATGCACACTATGGACCCAAAGCTGCGGGAATATATGCTGGGAAACAAAAATGCAGGGGCGGGCATTGAAACTTTGCGGGAGCTATCACGGGCGGGCATTATGCTCAATTGCCAGATTGTCTGTTGTCCCGGAGTCAATGACGGGGCACATTTGCAGCAGTCTATCAAGGAGCTGATGTCCATAGGCCGCAACATAAATTCGGTTTCGGTTGTGCCTGTAGGCCTTACGAAGCACAGGGCAGGGCTTGTGGAGCTGCGCCCTGTGGAACGTGAAGATGCAAGGCGGATTATTAGGATTGTGGGACATTATGGGAATCTTTGCGTGGAGAAATTTGACTCGCGGGTGTTCTTCTGTGCCGATGAACTCTATATAAAAGCGGGGTATAAGCTGCCGCAGGATGAGTTTTATGAGATATATCCACAGCTCGAAAATGGAGTGGGGATGATGAGGCTTCTCATAACGGAGTTTGAAGAGGCTATGGAGGAAATGGCCGTAGAAAGCGGCGGTTTTGAAAATGCGCAATTTTCGGTGGCAACCGGGGTTGCTGCGAAGAGATATTTAACAAAACTTTTAATGACAGCAGCTAAGAAATATGATAGAATTAACGGCACTGTGTACGGCATTAGAAATGAGTTCTATGGTGAGAGTGTCACGGTGGCAGGACTTGTTACAGGCGGGGATCTGATAGCCCGGCTAAAGGGGCTCAGTTTGGGTTCAAGGCTGCTGATACCGCGCAATATGCTAAGACGCGGCGAGGATGTTTTTCTCGATGATGTGACGGTTTCTGATGTTTCAAAAGCTCTAGGCGTGCCCGTAAGGGTCGTGGAGCAGGATGGCGCTGATTTATTAGAGGCCTTTTTAGGGAGATAGAGTATGGCTAGACCACTGGTTGCAATAGTCGGACGGCCTAATGTAGGCAAATCGACGCTTTTTAACAGATTGGCCGGAAAACGGCTGGCGATAGTAGAAGATACACCGGGCGTTACAAGGGACAGGCTTTATGCCAGGACCGACTGGAATGGGCGGGAATTTGACATAGTTGACACCGGCGGGATAGAACCTAAGGCTGACAGTGAAATTCTGATGCACATGCGTGAGCAGGCGATGCTGGCTATAGAAATGGCCGATGTAATTGTGTTTGTAACTGATTTTCAGACAGGTGTCACAGCGGCTGATGAGGACGTTTCGAGTATGCTCTTAAAATCGGGCAAGCCTGTGGTTCTCGTAGTAAACAAAATGGACTCAATAGGCAAGACAAATCCTGATATTTATGAGTTTTATTCCCTCGGGCTGGGGGAGCCTTTTGCTGTGTCCTCAGTTCACGGCCACGGCACAGGCGACATTCTCGATGAATGCGTAAGCAATTTTCCTGAGTATGCCGGCGAAGATGAGGATGATGAAATTATAAGGGTGGCTATAATAGGCAAGCCGAATGCGGGCAAGTCCTCGCTTGTAAACAGGATTCTGGGAGAAAAACGCGTTATCGTGAGCGATGTGGCGGGCACAACAAGGGATGCCGTGGACTCTCCTTTTGAAAATGAATACGGCAAATATGTATTCGTTGACACCGCAGGCATCAGGCGAAAGTCCAAGGTTAGCGGAAATATAGAATACTACAGTGTGCTCAGAGCCAACATGGCCATTGAACGGGCGGATGTCTGCATTATAATGGTCGATGCCCGTGAGGGCGTTACAGAGCAGGACACCAAGGTTGCAGGGCTCGCACATGAGGCGGGCAAGGCGAGCATTATTTGTATAAATAAGTGGGATCTTATAGAAAAAGACACCCACACCATGGACAAGATGCGCAAGGATGTCATGCGGGATCTTAGCTATATGACCTATGCGCCCATTGTGTTTATATCAGCTCTCACAGGGCAGCGGGTTGAGCGCCTGTTTGAGCTTATTAACTTTGTCAATGAAATGGCATCCATGAGAATCACCACAGGGATGCTAAATGAACTGCTCTCAGATGCCGTAGCCAGGGTTCAGCCGCCTACGGATAGGGGAAAAAGGCTGAAGATTTACTACATGACTCAAGCGAGCGTCCGGCCGCCTACATTCGTGGCATTTTGCAACGATATTGAACTGTTTCATTTCTCCTACCGCCGCTACCTCGAAAACCAAATCCGCGGCGTATTTGGACTTGAAGGTACACCTATACGCATGATTATAAGGTCAAGGGATGACAAGGAGTAACACCAATGGTATTTTTACTTATACTTGTTGCGGCAATTCCAGCATATTTGCTCGGAAGCATAAATGGCGCAATAATTACATCTAAGCATTTTTACAAAAAGGACATACGCAAGTTCGGCAGCGGGAATCCCGGGCTTACGAACTTCTACCGTGTTTTCGGTGTCCGCGGGGTGCTGCTGGTGGTGGCCATTGACATGTTCAAAACCATTGCACCTGTGATATTCGGAGGATGGCTGTTTGCTCAATTTACCGGCATGGCTATTTCGGGAGTCTGGCTTTTTAGCTCGCTGTTTGAGGTTGCTTTGTTCGGTCAGGCAGTTTCAGGGTTCTTTGTCATGCTGGGCCACTGCTTCCCGGTTTATTATCATTTTCAGGGCGGCAAGGGCGTAATGGCGGCAGGGGCGATACTTATTGTGCTTGACTGGCGGCTGGCACTGATTTCGTGGGGGCTGTTTGTTCTTATTACCCTCATAACAAGGTACGTTTCGCTGGCGTCCATGATTGCAGCAATTGCATTTCCTGTTTCAATGCTGCTAATCGGCATCGGGAGCAGTTGGGAGTTTGTAGCGACGCTCATGTGTGCGCTGCTGCTTATTCAAAGGCATATGCCTAACATTAATAGGCTTATCCGCGGTGAAGAATCGAAAATAAGTTTTAAGAGAAAATCCAGCGATGCGTAAAGCGCTGCTGGATAGTGAGGACATGAGCAAATGTCCGGTTAAGTTACGGAGGGGTCACTATTGAAGGTATCAGTTTTTGGCAGCGGCGCGTGGGGTACGGCTATTGCACTTCTCTTGCGCGATAACGGGCATGCGGTTACTTTGTGGTCAAAGTTTGAAAATGAAACAAGAGTTCTTTTGCAAACCCGTGAGAATCCGCTGCTGCGCGGGGTTACTATCCCCGGTGATATAAATATTATCTCCGACATTGAGGAAGCGACAATTGGAGTCGGCGCCGCTATAATAGCTGTGCCGTCTTTTGCAGTCCGCGAGACGACGGATGAGCTGGCTGGCTGGATAGATGAAAGCTGTGATGTAATATGCATGTCCAAGGGCATAGAGAAAGATACATCAAGCCTATTTACAAGCATTCTAAAAGAAACACTGGGATTAAGGGTCCCTATAGCCTCGGTTTCCGGGCCGACCCATGCTGAAGAAGTGGCACGCAGGATTCCGACTGCCTGTGTGGCGGCCTCTGAGGATCACTTTGCCGCAGAGCGTGTTCAAGGCCTCCTGATGAATGAAAATTTCCGGGTCTACACCTCCGACGATGTAGTGGGGGTTGAACTGGGAGCTGCACTTAAAAACGTAATAGCCCTAGCAGCAGGAATATGTGACGGACTGGGGCAGGGGGATAACACAACAGCTATGCTCATGACACGTGGGCTTGCTGAGATGGCGCAGCTTTCTGTGAGCATGGGCGGCAGGAAAGAAACACTTGCAGGGCTTGCAGGCCTTGGTGACTTGATTGTTACCTGCATGTCAAAGCACTCCCGTAACAGGCGGGCAGGCGTGCTCATAGGCAAGGGCGTGAAAGTAGAGGACGCCCTAGTGGAAGTGGGAGCCGTGGTTGAGGGCTACTTTGCCGCCAAAGCTGCCAAGGAGCTTGCGGATAAGATGGGGGTGGACATGCCCATCTGCAATGAAACGTATAAGGTGTTATTTGAGGGAAAGCCTCCCTATGATGCAATGCGCGACCTTATGAACAGGCGCAGGAAAAGTGAGCTTAGCACAGGTGAAGAACGCTGGGTTTTGGACAGTTAGCTTCCAATAGTTAGCTCTTTAGAAAGCATTTTGGAAAGCAGTAATTTTTATGGGGGAAAAGTTTTGAAGTTTAGTGAGTATCTAAATGAGCTTAGAGGTAAGCGCGTCACTGTTGTAGGGGCGGGTATTAGCAATACACCGCTGATTGAGGCACTGCTTTCGCAGGGCATCTCCACAACAGTCTGTGATAAACGCACCCGCACAGAGCTTAGCGGGACTTCTGAGAGGTTTGAAGATTTAGGTGCCCAGCTTGCTTTGGGTGAGGATTATCTTGACAATATTGATGCTGACATAATTTTCCGCACCCCGGGGCTTATGCCGTTTCACCCGGCTCTTGAGAAAGCCGTAGCGGCAGGGGCAACCCTGACTAGTGAGATGGAGGTGTTCTTTGAGGTTTGCCCCTGTAAGAAAATCGGAATCACAGGCAGCGATGGCAAGACCACGACGACCTCAATTATTGCGCAGCTTCTTAAAGAAGAGGGGCATAAAGTACACGTCGGGGGGAATATAGGCACGCCGCTTTTGTGCACAGCCGATGAAATGAAGCCAGGCGATATCGCCGTGCTTGAGCTTTCGTCATTTCAGCTAATCTCCATGAGGAAATGCCCTGAAATAGCTGTTGTTACCAATCTTTCACCCAATCACCTCGATGTCCATAAGGACATGGATGACTATGTCGGCGCAAAGAGGAATATTTTCATCAGGCAAAAGAGTTCCGAGCTGGCTATATTTAATCAAGACTATGAATATACCAGGGAATATGCCAAAGAAGCGCCGGGGAATGTGAGAATGTTTAGCAGGCGGGAGCCTGTGGCTGACGGGGTGTACACTGAGGGTGAAACTATTTTCGATGTGTGCGGTGGAAAAGCGGAGGCTATTATGTCTGTAAATGACATCGCCTTGCCGGGCGTACACAATGTAGAAAATTACATGGCTGCATTTGCTGCAGTGCGTGGGCTTGTATCGCAGGAGGCGATGCACAGGACGGCCCGCACATTTTCTGGCGTGGCACACCGCATTGAACTGGTCAGGGAGCTAGGTGGGGTAAAATACTACAATGACTCAATTGCCTCAAGCCCCTCCAGAACTATTGCAGGGCTCAGATCCTTTGACCGGAAAGTAATTCTGATAGCCGGAGGTAAGGATAAGGGGATTCCTTTTGACGAACTTGGATGTGAGATTGTCAGGCATGTGAAGACTTTGGTGCTGACCGGACTTACAGCCCAGGGTATTAAAAGTGCGGTTGAGAGCGTACCCGGATACAGCGGTACGCCTGAAATAATAATGAGAAGTGATTTTGAAGAGGCAGTCCGTGCCGCTTCAGAAGCTGCAAAAAATGGCGACATTGTGCTGCTCTCGCCGGCCTGTACGTCATTTGACAGGTTTAAGAATTTTGAAGAGCGCGGTGAGGTGTTCAAAGAGATAGTCAATAACCTTTAGCTTTTAGGCCTAAGTAGAACCGATATAGGCAGCTCCGGCAGGTTGCGGTGCAATATGAAAAGAGGCAATGAGTTTGTGTCATTTTGAAATATCAGATAAAATAAAAAAGTTAGCCCAGATTGCCACTGCGGACATTGCTCCGCAGTTTAGCTCAATTGATGCAGTTGCAGAGCGTAACACAGAAAGGGTGCTACTGGCATTTAATAGGCACCGGGTGGATGATTCGTGCTTTAACAGCACAACTGGCTATGGCTATAATGACAAGGGCCGGGACACCCTTGATGCCATTTATGCGGAGATTATGGGTATGCAGTCGGGTCTTGTGCGCACTGGATTTGTAAATGGCACACATGCTATTACCTGTGCACTATTTGGGGCTGTGCGGCCCGGGCAGGTTTTACTATCTGTGACAGGGCTGCCTTATGACACAATTCACGGGGTAATAGGCATAAGCGGGGATTACCGGGGTTCGCTAAAAGACTATGGTATAGGTTATGCTCAGGTTGAACTGGGCGCAGACGGAGGGCCGGATTACCGGGCGGTAGAAGCTGCCCTTAAGGAACATAATACCGGAGCGGTGCTAATTCAGCGCTCTAGGGGCTATGCCTCGCGCCGGGCCGTTACAGTGGCTGAGATTGGCCAAATCTGCAAAGTTGTGCACGAGTTTGACAAGGGCATAAATGTGTTTGTTGATAATTGCTATGGCGAATTCACCGAGAGCTTAGAGCCAGGTCACGTAGGGGCCGATTTAATGGCGGGTTCGCTCATAAAAAATCCCGGAGGGGGCATTGCCACTAATGGCGGATATGTGGCCGGCAGGGAAGACCTGGTCGAAGCTGCGGCGTTCCGTTTGACTGCTCCGGGTATCGGCGGGGAATGCGGAGCCTCACTGGGGGTGAACAGGCTCTATTACCAAGGACTGTTTATGGCTCCACATACTGTGGCTCAGGCCATGAAAACTGCTGTGTTCTGTGCAAGGCTTATGGAGCTTTTGGGCTATAAGACAACTCCGGGCTCTAAAGATTTCCGATCGGACATAATTCAAATGGTAGAGCTGGGAGAACCTGCGCTGCTTGAGCGTTTTTGTAAAGGGATTCAGGCCGGTGCTCCGGTTGATTCATATCTAACCCCTGTGCCTTGGGATATGCCGGGTTATAGCCATAGGGTAATAATGGCTGCCGGGGCGTTTGTCCAAGGTGCATCAATTGAACTCTCCGCAGACGGGCCTATGCGTGAGCCGTTTGCCGCATATCTTCAAGGCGGGCTCACATTTGAGTCTGGCAAGCTGGGGATAATGCTGGCGGCTTCGCAGCTAGAGGATGGATTGTCCACTAATCATTAATAAACTGAAAGGTGGGAGTTAAGCTGCTTGTAAATTTTCTCTTAACCGCCGCCGGGTTTGCACTTTTAATCAAATGCGCTGATTTTTTTGTAGACGGTGCATCTTCGCTGGCGAGAAATTTCAAAATTTCCACTACGGTAATCGGCCTCACCGTGGTGGCCTTTGGCACGTCAGCACCGGAACTTGCTATATCTTTTAATGCCCATGCCTCTGGCAATACGGACATTTTGTTTGGCAATGTAATTGGCAGCAATACCGCCAACATTCTTTTAATTTTGGGTATTGCAATCTTGATTAAGCCTTTTAAGATTGAAAATGCAGTAATAAGAAAAGAAATTCCGATTTTGTTGCTGATTACCCTGGGGTTTTCTGTTATTTTCCTCGATAGCCTGTTTGAGCCTGTGGAGCTAAATTCCCTAGGCAGGGCAGACGCAATAGTGCTTATGCTGTTTTTCGCTGTTTTTGTGTTTTATCTCATAACACTGCTCTCCGGGGGCTCAGAAGGTAAGGGCGGGGAAGATATTCACAAAGCCCCTAAACATAAGCTGGCAATGTCTATTGTACTAACTGTGCTGGGGCTTGCTGGGGTCGTCATAGGAAGTGACTTAATTGTGAATAATCTTTCAGCACTCGCTGCTTATGCCGGGATTAGCCAGAAGGTTATTTCCGTGACAGTTATTTCCATAGGTACATCTCTGCCGGAGCTTGTTACGACTGTGGTTGCAGCAAAAAAAGGTGAGAATAATATGGCTATCGGCAACATTGTCGGCAGCAATATCTTTAACATATGTATAGTACTTGGGCTGCCTGTGCTTCTGCTGGGAGAGGCGGCTACGGTTTCATTTCATATCGCTGACATTATTTTCCTTGTGCTCTCTGTTGTTCTTCTATGGAAATTTGCAGCATCCGGGCGGGAAGTTAAAAGATATGAAGCTCTGATTATGATTGCGGTGTATGGAATTTACGGGGCTTATATCCTTTTGTAATAGTGACTAAAACCGTGCGATAGTGCCTAAAGCCATGCGATAGTGCCAAACCATGCGCCGTACACGGGCAAGTGCTCTGTGAAAAAGTGTGACAGCCTACGTCAGTCACGTCTACTCTGGTGAAGGCTTGGGATTCTGTATGAAATTTGTGTTCCAGGACTGCGGCCGCCCCACTTTCCCCCAGAGCACCCGCCCGTGTCCGACTGGCCAGTGGAAATAGTCACTGGCCCCTCTTGTTAGGCGGATGGTTTGCCGAGGGGATAGATAGTAACTTGTAACCGTGGCGTTGCAAGGGTTTTTTATAATTTTTATTTGACAAATCTTGGAAATTCATGTAAACT
>Ga0209755_10005552_pt1 | contig 14303 bp, 12 predicted proteins | sample TergutCo191P1_FD_187301 | JGI IMG/M metagenome (GOLD analysis project Ga0209755, IMG submission 187301) | Cornitermes sp. P1 segment gut microbial communities from Petit-Saut dam, French Guiana - Co191P1 (SPAdes) (version 2) | ecosystem: Host-associated > Arthropoda: Insects > Digestive system... | reverse complement strand
TCCTTTCAAAATCATTTGAATTGTTATCTGTATCAACAAGTGACTTTCGCCGCGCTGCTGCCTGTTTTGAAATTGGGGAAAATACCTCTGTTTCAAACGCGTCGACGCTGTCTGTGCTTGAGTTAAAGGCGCCGAGCATATCAACATAGTCCGCCGCTGATCCTTCCGGCATGGAAAACGGATTTGATACAGTTAATTTTTCTTTATTTTCCATCAACGCGATTTTAAAACCTTGATTGCTTAAATTGAATGTATTATCAGTTAGATCCGCATTCTCTATGTATAAACGGCTGTCGGCAGTTTCTGTGCTTAACGGTCCTCTGATAAGGTATGAACTTTTTCCCGGAATATTTCCTGACAGTTGAATCATCGCCCAGTTTGCGCCTGTCGCTCCGAAATGCAGAGAAAAAGCGCTTAAATCAATTGAGTTATCGGTATCATTGTAAAGTTCCACAAAACTTCTGGTAATCGCGCCGTTGGTGGAAGCTCCCGCCTGTAAAATCATCAATTTTCCCGCGTATTCGCTTGGCTCTCCCGCCGTTGTCGGATCCGGGACAGCAGGTTCCATAAACGGATCCCATGATCCGTAGCGTGAATTTCTGGGATAGCGGACTTCGAATTCTTCATCGGTTAAACTGATGCTGCTTCCGCTTGTTGCGCCGTATCTTGCCGCTATAAAATCGTCGGAATTATTATTTGTATCGGTTAAATTTCTCCGGCGGATCGCTTCCGAAGCAGAGCAGCGGGCCGGAGCGGTCTCATAGCCGAAAATATTGTCGGGATCAGTCGCATGATTCGGATTGTTTGCCGCTCCTGCCATATCAATATAACCTTCGATTTTTGTTCCTTTACCGTCAATATTAAAAGGATTCTGCATATTTACAGTTTTATTGCCTTGTATAAGAACGATCTTAAACGATCTGTTATTCAATGAAAACTCCGATTCATTCAGATCTCCGTAATTTTTTCCGTGTACTGTTTCAATTTTATAGCGCGCGCCGGCACTATTCTGATTTTGCCCCAAAATGAGGAATGATCTTTTTGCGGGAATTTTCCCTTTTAATTGAAGCCGTGACCATGGTTTGTCTTCAGTAAAATCCGCGCCTCTGACTCCGTCGGCATAATATAGGGATACGCCGTTCAGTTCAATATCTTTATCTGAAACATTATACAATTCCACAAAAGAATGAGTTGCGCCTGCGGCGGTATATGATGAGCCATAAGCCTGTAAAATTAACAGTTTTCCTTCCATCTCATTTTTATCTTTTGAATTTTCATTACATCCCTGCAGCGCAAATAGCGCAGTCAAAATAACGGTAATAACCGGCACTGTCTTAAAATACTTCATAATTTTAGTGTATAGGGTTTAATGGATTTTGTCTAATAAGCGAATAAGCGATTGAATTTTTTTTATTTTTCCCATACCCTGTCAGCATGGCATTTACTTTCTACAACACCTTAGGCCGCGAAAAACAGCTTTTCAAACCTTTGAAAGAAGGAAAAGCCGGCTTCTACGGCTGCGGGCCGACAGTTTATAATTACGCACATATCGGAAATTTACGGGCGTATGTGCAGCATGATGTGCTTGTGCGCTCTCTGCGTCATGCCGGATTCGATGTAAATCATGTAATGAACATAACAGACGTTGGGCATCTTTCCGATGATGCCGACGACGGCGACGATAAAATGGTAAAAAGCGCAGAGGAGAGGGGGAAGAGCGTTCTTGAAATTGCCGATTTTTACACAAACGCTTTTTTTAACGATACTGACAGAATGAATATTATCCGCCCGAATGTCGTATGCAAAGCGACAGAGCATATCGCGGAAATGATCGATCTGATCAAACTGATCGAAAAAAACGGCTTTACTTATTTCGCGGGAGGCAATCTTTATTTTGACATCGCGAAATTTCCCTCTTACGGAGATCTTGCCCTGCTCAAACTTGATGATTTAAAAGCCGGCGCGCGGATTGAACAGGATGAGAACAAGCGCAATCCCGGTGATTTTGTTCTATGGTTTACAAAAAGCAAATTCGCGAATCAGGCGCTGGTTTGGGACAGCCCGTGGGGGCGGGGATATCCCGGGTGGCACATTGAATGTTCCGCGATGAGCATGAAGTATCTGGGCGATCAATTTGATATTCACGCGGGCGGCATCGATCATATCCCAATTCATCATACAAACGAAATCGCTCAGAGCGAGGCGGCGACGGGGAAAAAGCCGTGGGTATCGTATTGGCTTCATAATGAATTTCTTGTGATTGATAAAAGCAAGGTTTCCAAATCAAAAGGCAATTTTCTCACTCTGCAAAGTCTTGTCGATGAAGGCTTCGATCCGCTTGATTACCGCTATTTCCTTCTTGGCGGGCATTACCGCAGCCAGCTTCAGTTTTCCTTTGAAAGCCTGCAAGGGGCTAAAAATTCGCGGAAGTCGTTGATTGATAAGGTTAGGGGATTGGTGGATAAGGCGGGGTATGATGGGACACGGATTAACACGGATTTTACGGATTTACACGGATTAGATTTTAGGGATAGGAAACGGAGATTAGAGTCATTTGATAAAGATGTGTATAGGTATATAGAAGCATTTGATCGGGCGATTGAGGACGATCTTAATACTCCCCGTGCATTGGCGGAATTGTGGGGATTGTTGAAGGACGGACCGGCTTCGTTGGAGGCTTTGAACGCTGTTTTTTATATGGATGAGGTTTTGGGGCTTAGGCTTGGGGATGTAGTTAGTGAGGCCGACAAAGACGAAAAACTCAACGTAAGTGAAGATTTTAAACAGGAAATTGAAGCTTTGATTGTTAAAAGAGCTGAGGCAAAGAAAGCGAAGGATTTCGCGGCGGCGGATAATATAAGACAAAGTTTGAAAGATCGTGGTATAATACTGGAAGACAGTCCTGCGGGAACAACATGGAAAATCATGTAACAATTGAGGAAAAAGCTTGTTTAAAAATGTAGAGGGAACATCAGAAGAAGACGCTAATAAAGGTCAGGCAAAAGAGAAGTCAGGGGTTGATGATCCGAGAACTGTACTTGAAAAAAACCGCGATTTTAAGCGTCTCTACGACTCTACTTTTCAGGTTCTGTTCAGGGTAGCGTACAGGGTTACAGGCAGCGCTGAAGCGGCCGAGGATCTTTGCCAGGACAGTTTTTTCCGGCTTTATGAAAAAAATATGGTTTTTCCAAATCCGGAGGAAGCGAAATATTGGCTGATCCGCGTTGTTAAAAACGCCGCGTTAAATTACGCTAAACGAAAAGAGAGGGAACGCAAGGCGTATCAGAGGGCGTTCAAAGAAGATTACAGGCAGGTGGAAACCGGAGAGGGGCTGCTGGTAAAAAAAGAGATAAGCGAAGAAGTGCAAAGCGCCCTGAGTAAATTGCCTGAAAATTTGCGGATGGTGCTAATTTTAAAAGAGTATGCGGAGATGAATTATAAGGAAATAGGAAAAACATTAGGCATCAGTGAGGGGAACGTAAAGGTAAGGGTATTCAGAGCCCGTGAGCGGTTAGCCGCGCTTTTACTGGTAAGTGAAAAAGAATCTGAAAAAACAGCGCTTAAAGCCGGCCTTGAAGAGGCGGAGCTTCCAGTGTAAAATTGAGAGGTAAAGTATGTGTCCTGAGCAACAACTGATTTCAATTTATCATGACGGAGAACTTCCGTCTCCATGGAAAGAAAAAATGCAGAATCATTTTTCACAATGTTCTTCATGCAAAGAAAAACTTGAGAATTTTGAACGGCTTCAAAAGCTGTTTGTCAGCGACAATACGCCGTCACAGGCAAAAGAAAGAGTTTGGGAAAAGATTGAAGCAAGGCAGAATTGCTTTATAAAACAAAGCGGCTTCCAAAGTTACAGGCCGAATTACAATATGTGGCAGAGAAGGATTTCAATTCCGTTGCCGGCAGCGGCAGCGGCGGCTGTCATCATCATCCTGCTGGCTGTTTTTTGGCTTCGCCTCAGCGGCCCGCTTCAAATAGACGGCGCCGACAGAGCGAATTTTATTCTCGCGTCAGAGATCGAAGAAATGCCCGGCATTATTCCCGCGGCGGATATGAACGGCGTTTTTCAATACTTAACTCCCGCCGGTAACGGAGCTAATATTATCATTCTTCAATTACCGGAAAATCAAAGTTTTTTCAGGGCGGGAGAACCTGAAATAGTCAGAGCAGCCGATTTTTCAAGGAGATAAAAAAAAGTGAACCGATTTTTCCCTTCATTATTCTTAATCAGCGTTATGTGTTTTTTAACGGCGGGAGGAATTTTTCTTGATGCTCAGGAACGTCCTGCTTCAGGCGACAGACCGAGAAGAGACGGAGGAGGGAGAAGGCAGGTTGTTCTGGATGTTGATATAAGGGTATTGGAAGGAGAAAAAGTTATTTGGCACGCGACTGATAAAAAAATAACAAATCCCGGCACTCCTGTCAGCATCCAGCTCGCAGGCTCCAATATCGCGATAGCGGCGCAGTTCACTCCTTATTTACGCCGTCAGAGCGATGATGTATTGGTTGCGCAGGCGCAGATTTATATAACCAATCCCGATAAAAGCGTCAATTATTACACGTCACTGCAGACTATCCCTATGGAATTAAACGAGCCTATCTATTACTATCCGCTTGGCCGTTCGGGAGAATCAGCAGTTTCTTCTACAATCGAAATAATATTGACGGTTAACAGGTACAGGGAAACTGCCGAAACAGAATAAAATAATGACAACTAACGACAGGATTATAATAATCATTTCTTTTTTTCTTCTTGTTTCGTGTGATTCAAAAAAGCCTGTAATAACGTCGCTCGATCCTAAAATCGGCAAAATGGGCGAAGTTATCACTCTGACAGGAAGCAATTTCGGAGATTCGCGCGATGAAGCGTATGTTACTATCGCGGGGATTGCGCCGACCAATTCATCGTATCATTCGTGGCAGGATGATAAAATCGTGATACGCGTTCCCGAGATTGGAGAGTCGGGGCTTATCTATGTTCACGCGAACGGAAAAAAAAGCAACGGAGTGCTGTTTTCCAATTCGGCGATTGTTCCCCGTCCCGTTGAAGGCGAAGAGCTGGGACTGCAGCCGCGGGTCGCTTCGGTTAGTCCCCAGTCGGCGGCTCCGGGTTCTCTTATTATCATCAATGGAAATAATTTCGGATCTTCGCGCGAAAATTCTCTTCATGCGGCCTCCGGCGTTTTCTTTTCATGGGATTTTGATTCCGGGGCAGTCAATCCGTACGTTGTTAGAGAACCGGAATTTATCGAGGTTTCCGATCTTGAAGCCGGGTATGAATCATGGAACGCGCGTGAAATCCATGTCCGCTTGCCGGACGGAGCTGTCAGCGGCAATCTCGTGGTGAGGACTCCTTACGGAAGCTCGAGGCCGGTATTTTTCGATGTTACAGGCAAAGCGGGAAATAAAAATTTTAAAGATAAACGCAGTTACACGGTAAATTATTCTGTTGACATCAGGGTTCTTGAAGCGACAAGGCCGAATAATCTTTACCTTTGGATTCCAAGACCGATAAGCTCTCCTTCTCAGAGAAATGTCACATTGATATCGCGCAGTATTGAGCCTTTTATTGATAACCACCGCGGCGTGAGTCTTTTTAAACTTGAAAATCTTTTATCAGGCGTAAATCAATCTGTCGCTGTATCTTTCCGCGTAGAAGTTTACGCCGTTGAAACCGCAATGAGGCCGCTTTCCGTCAGGCAGGATACAACTCCTGTTTCCGCAATGCACACTCTAAGTTCCGATCTGCTTCCGTGCGGCAATCAGCAAATAATGTCGACTGTTAATTATATAATCGGAAGGGAGCAAAACCCTTATCTGAGAGCGAGATTGTTATACGATTGGATTATACGAAATATACAGATTGATAATAATTTGTCATCAGACGCGGGAATTGTAGCGGCTTTGGAAGAGAGGCGCGCCGACGCTTACACCTCTGCGCTTCTTTTTACAACGATGGCGCGCGCCGCGAGAGTGCCGTGCATTCCAATCGCCGGCGTGGTGATTGACAAGCAGGGACAATCCTCCCGCCATTATTGGAACGAATTCTGGATTAATGATTTTGGCTGGGTACCTGTTGATATTGTGATGGGCGCGGGAGCCGTAAAAATCGCCTCTATTGAAGATTATTTTAATTATTATTTCGGCAGCCTTGATAATATGCGGATTGCTTTTTCAAGAGGCGAGCTTGTTCTTTCTCAAATGGAAAACCGCGGCAGACTGGTTTCCCACACCCAATCGTATTCACTGCAGAATATTTGGGAAGAAGCTTCCGGCGGACTTGAATCCTATTCTAGTCTTTGGGGAGACATTACAATCAGCGGTATTTATATTAACTAAAGGAGTTTTAAATGGTAACAGTTATTTCATTGGGAGGATCGATTGTCGCGCCTGACGATGTTGATGTTGAATTTCTTAAAAAATTTGTCAGTCTGATTCGCTCATTTATCGAAGCGGACATGGATAGGCATTTTATTTTCGTTGTCGGCGGCGGCGCGCCCGCGCGGCGTTACCAGAACGCTTACCGTGAAATCACGGATAATATTAAAAATGACGAAGCTGATTGGATTGGAATTATGGCTACGCGGCTTAACGCCCAGCTTATCAGGGCCCTTATGAGCGAATGGTGCGCTCAAGAAGTAGTTACAAACCCCTGCGAAGTAGAACCTCTCACAGGCCGCGTGCTTGTCGCCGCAGGCTGGAAACCGGGCTTTTCAACAGACTACGACGCTGTCCTGTTAGCCGAAAGATTCGGCGCCGACATGGTGATTAACCTCTCCAATATCGAAAAAGTTTACACCGCGGATCCCAAAAAAGATCCTGACGCCAGGCCAATCGACAAAATTTCCTGGAAAGATTTCCGTGCGATAACCGGCGATGAATGGGTTCCCGGAAAAAACGTCCCCTTCGATCCTGTCGCAAGCCGCCACTCTGAAAAGATTGGTTTAAAAGTGATCTGCGCAGGCGGGAAGGATTTGGAAAACCTTGGGAAGATTCTTAGGGGGGAATCGTTTGTTGGGACTGAGATTGGATGATGAGGGGATATAGATAAATAACTTCACACGGAGGCGCAGAGACACAGAGGGATCATTTAGATTGGAAAGTTCTGTCTTTTGTCTCTCCGTGCCCCTGTGCCTCCGTGTGAGCTTCTCCTACCTGATATTAATATAAAACCTTTCCAGATACGCGATTCTTCTTCTCGCTTCGCTTGATCGGCTGCTTTGCGGATATTCGTTGACTAGCTTGCGGTAGTAATCCAGGGAGAGAAGAATATTTCTGCTTGGACTGTTTGCTTCGTACAATTGTCCGTAAAGCCAGTAAGCTTCATCGCTGCCGCCCGGATAATGACCCATGTACTGATCAAGTAATGATATTGCTGTAGGAACATTTCCGCTTTCAAATGTTTCTTTGGATCTTTGCACTAGTGTATCAGGTGAAGTTATTTCCTGCCTTTCCGCCGCGGGCTGTGTTGTCATTGCTGGTTGTGTTGTCAATGCAGACGGCGTTGTCGAAGCAGGTTGTGTTGTTGGTGTAGACTGTGCCGCTGAAGCAGATGGCGTTGCAGTTGCAGCTTGTGCCGCTGAAGCGGATGGTGTCACCGCCGCGGGCTGTGTTGTCGGCGTGGACTGCGCCGCCGAAGCAGATGTTGTCTCCTGAGCGGGCGTGGTCTGCGATGACGGGACAGAGCCGGGTGTGAAAACTGCTGTTTCCGGCGTTCTTCCTGCATTGGGAGATCTGCCATTGAGAACCGCGCTTCGTATTTCAGCTTCTTCAACAGCGGACGGCCAGCGCGGCTCTGCTATAACTCTGTTTCGCTCGGACGGCTGATTAAACCAGCCTGTGGCTGCCTGCTGTGATTCGCCGGCGATTACCTGGACATAATCATTCAGTATGAAGCCTCTTGTAAAATCTTCTCTGAAGAATTTTAGCGCGTATGTTCCGGCTTCTTCAACATTAAAAATAAAGCTCATGCCTTCGGGTTCGCTGCGGCGGGAATTATAAACAATGCCTCTGCGGGAAGCCAGTTCTCCTAAATATACCCAGCCGTTTCCCCTGAAAGGTATTTCTAAAATTTGTCCTGCCGTTACGCGAATTACCCGTGAAAAATTTATATTTTCACCCTGAGGGACAGCTCCCCTTTGGGCAAGAGTTTCTCTGTTCACAGCGGGCGCATTCGGAAGGTAACGCTGATACTCCTCCCGCACAGGAGCGCTTTCTGTTTCAATTTCTGCTTCCTCTTCGGAAAGCTCCGTTTGCTCCTGCGGCGGTTGCGTCGGCTGTTCCTGAACTTGCGGCTGTTGCGTCAGAGTTGTTTGCGGCTGTGGCTGTATCGGTGGTGTTTGTGGCTGTCTCGGTTGCGTCGGCTGTGTCTGCGGTTGCTGCGTCGGGACTTGAGGCTGCGTTTGCGGCTGCACCGGGACTTGAGGCTGCGATTGCCGCTGTGTTTGTGCCGGTGTTTCGACCGGCTGCCTGGCAGGCTGTTGTGCCGGAGCTTGCGCCAAAGACGATTGCTCTTCATCAGGTTGAATATCAGCTTCCGCTGTCTGCTGCAGAGTTTCCTTCGCGGTATTCACAGGCTGAGAAAACAACTGCCTAAACAACCCCTGAATATCCTTAGCAATTCCCTGCTCTTCACTTTCTGCTAATCGCTCACTGTTCTCTGTTTCTTGCCCACCGCTAATTGCTAATTGCTCCCTGTTCTCTGCTATCTGTTCCCTGTTCTTTGCTAACTGCTCGCTGCTCTCTGTTCCATATTCACCGCTCTCTGTTACTTGCTCGCCGCTCTCTGCTGCTTGCTCCTCGCTTTCTGCTAACTGCTCCCCGTTCTCTGCTAATTGCTTATTGCTCTCTGTTACTTGCTCCTCGCTCTCTGCTAACTGCCCACTGCTATCTGCCAACTGCTCGCCGTTCTCTGCTGCTTGCTCACCGTTTTCTGCTAACTGCTCACTGCTATCTGCTAATTGCTCATTGTCAGTTGTCTTTAACCCTGTACATGACACTGTAATTAGTAATAACAAAAAAATGATTAAATTGAATTTCTTCATGGAATACGCTCCAAAAACTTGTCTATTGCGGTTTCGATTTGTTCGCGCCATTGATCTTCGCCTTGCTTGAGAGGATCCTGCCAAAATTCTTCGGCGTTTTCTTCGGTCCACGACGACCTTCTTTCCCTTCCGGGAAGGATTTGAGGAATGAAATCGGGCTCATCGGGGATAAACAGTTCCGTTGCAGGAATTGGCGAGATTACCTGCCGCATTGCCGGTTCTGCCGGCGTTTCTTTTTTATTTCCGGCCAGGGGAATTACAACTAATAATGTTAGCAGCAGTGAAAAGGCGGCGGTGCAGATAAGGATAAGCCGCCGTTTTTGTTCGGCGGTTTGCTTTTGAAACCATTCTTTTACAGGTGATATTATTTTTTCCCCAAATCTCATTACTGTAATTATATCAGAAATCAAAACTTTTAACACTATTTATTAAACATTTTATGTTTTTTGTTTTATTTATTGCTATTTTTGAGCTGCTCACGGGTAATGAACTTGCCGTTTAAAAAAAATACCGATAAAGTAGTAGGTATGCGTATTCTCCCATTGTGCCTGTTATTTCTTTTATTTTCATGTTCTATAAGTGAAAAATCTGTTCAAGATACTGAACTTGATGTATTTTATACGGAAAAAACCGGAGAGAAAATCGAAGATAAATCTGAGATAAAAATCGAAGAGAGAACTGCTGAGAAAACTGAAGTAGTAATCGAAGAGAAAACAACAGAGAAAATCGAAGTAAGAATCGAAGAAAAAACCACAGAGAAAATTGAAACAAAAATCGAAGAAAAAACCGAAGTGAAAACAACGGATGAAGCTGCGGAAAGAAATAGTGTTACAACAGGGAGTATAATTACTGAAGCAGAAAAAAAAATTGTTCCCGTCCGTTTGACAAAGGCATTAACAGACTCAAAGTTACCTCGGAATATATCTGATAAAATTAAGGAAAATTTTTTACAGAACGATGATTTTATGGATTCGCTTAATGCAATCCTCTATTTGGATCCTTACTTGCGGTTTCTGGTTGATAAAGAACATCCGCTTGGTCCGAATTACGAACCTGATGATCTTGTTCAGTTAAAAAACGGTTTGTACGCGTTAAATAATCATGAAGTTCTCATGCTTCGCGGAATTGCGGTTTCTTCTCTTGAAGAAATGGCTGCCGCCGCAAGAAGAGAAGGAATAACATTAGTAGTTTCATACTCTTACAGATCGTTTGCCCGTCAGAATCAATCTTATTCTATGCATGTTCGAAATATGGGTCAGAGGGAAGCAGACAGAGTTTCAGCCCGTCCCGGTTACAGCCAGCATCAGCTTGGGTTGACTATTGATTTTGGATCTGTCAGCAATGATTTTGCAAGGACAGCGCAGGGCATCTGGCTTTCAAGAAACGCGTCACAGTTTGGCTGGTCTCTTTCCTATCCCAACGGATACGAAACTGTTACAGGTTACAGCTGGGAAAGCTGGCATTACCGCTATGTCGGCAGAGAACTTTCCGAATTTATTGATAAATATTTTAACGGTATTCAACAGTATGCTCTGCGCTTTTTGCATGAGTATGAGAATTTTTCCTTTTGAAATAATTCCGCGTAACCCTGAATATAAATCATACTTGCCTAAAACCGCCATATCTGCTAATATTAGTCATGCAAGTAGAAATGAACGCGCGGGGTAATGGCGCCTGTCCGATGTGCTCCTTTAATAACGAAAATTGCCATGTGCAGGAAACACTCAGAAAAACGCTGGACGATTTTTCCAGTGAAGATAATCCGATGGAGCTTGTAATTTACTCCTGCCCATTTTTTGTTGAAAAGTAGCTATTAATATGAATGAAAGATTGATTTCCCTTCTTAAAAGATATGAGGAATTAAACCGGTTAATTCTGGATCCGCAGCTCGTAAAGGATCAAAACCGTTATCGTGATACGATGAGGGAACATTCTCATCTCGGTGAAATTGCGCAGGCGCATAATACTGTTGAAAATCTTGAAAAACAAATCGAAGAAACCAAAATACTAGTGCAGGAAGAAAAAGATCAGGAAATGAAGGAATTGGCCCGCGAAGAATTAAAAGAACTTGAATCAAGCCTTGCTGTCAATAAAGAACAATTAAAATTCCTTCTTATACCAAAAGATCCGTTAGATGAAAAAAATATTATCATGGAAATTCGCGCAGGCACCGGTGGCGAGGAAGCGGCTCTTTTCGCGTCAGACCTTTACAGGATGTACGCCCGCTTTGCGGAAATTAAAGGCTGGAGATTTGAGATAATGAATTCCAACGATACAGAGCTGGGCGGAATAAAAGAAATTGTTTTTTCAATCAGCGGAAACAATGTATATGAAAATCTCCGTTACGAGTCCGGGGTTCACAGGGTGCAGAGAGTTCCCGAAACGGAAAGCTCGGGGAGGATTCACACTTCCGCCGTTACTGTGGCTGTTTTGCCGGAAGCCGATGAAACCGAAATCGACATCAGGCAGGATGATCTTAGAATCGATGTTATGCGCGCCGGAGGCCCGGGAGGGCAGTGCGTCAACACTACGGACTCCGCTGTGCGCATAACGCACCTTCCGACAGGCGTTACGGTGCATTGTCAGGATGAAAAAAGCCAGATTAAAAACAAGGCAAAAGCGATGCGGATACTGCGGGCGCGCATTTATGAACTTGAAGAAGCGAAGGCCGCGGCGCAGAGAGCGGAAGCGAGAAAAAGTCAGGTCGGCTCCGGCGACCGCTCGCAGCGAATCAGAACGTACAATTTTCCCCAGAACCGCCTGACAGATCACCGCATCAATCTTACTCTCTATAAACTTGATCTTATCATGCAGGGTGATACGGCGGAACTTTTTGACGCTTTAAAACTTTCCGCTAAAGAAGAACTTTTAAAAAGCAGCGCCTCAGATTCGTCTGACTAAAGGAGATTCCTTTCTTGCTAATCCTGGAAGCTTTAGCGCAAGGCAGCGCCGATTTAAAATACGCCGGTATCGAATCACCGTCTCTTGATGCGTCAATCCTGCTTGCTTATGTTTTAAAAACCGCAAGAACAGCGTTATTCGCCATGGGAAAGGAGCGTATTTCCGGGAAGGATTGCGCGGCGTTCTGCGGCCTGATTGAGCGAAGATGCGGCGGCGAATGCGTCGCTTATTTAACCGGAAAAAAAGAATTCAGGGGATTGGAATTTTTTGTGAATCCTTCAGTGCTGGTTCCGAGGCCGGAAACCGAAACTCTTGTTGAAACAGCTTTAAATTTATTGGGGACCGGGGAGAAGAAAGGTAATAACAATAGCGTTAAGGTTTTGGATCTTTGTACCGGTTCCGGCGCTGTCGCGATTTCTTTGAAACATGAAATGCCGGAATGTGAAGTATACGCGACAGATATATCTTCTGAAGCGCTTGAAGTCGCGAAAGAAAACGCGGCCTGTCTTTTACCCGATAAAAAAATTCAATTCTTTCCAGGTGATCTCTACAACGCTCTTCCCGACTCCCTATTCTCTCTTATCATTTCCAACCCTCCCTACATTCCCTCAGGCGAAATAGAGACGCTATCCGCAGAAGTGCAAAACGAACCGCGCATTGCTCTTGACGGCGGCGTTTCGGGGCTTGAAATAATTACGCGTATCATAGACGGAGCGCCGGATTATTTACACAGCGGCGGTTTTCTGCTGATGGAAGCTGATCCGCGTCAGATGACTGATATAATGATTTTACTTGAAAAAAGAGGATTTTCCGATATAATATTATATAAGGATTTATCAGGATCACAGAGAGTGATCGGGGGAAGGTATGAAAATTAACAGTTTATTTGTATATATTTTTATTTTAATATTTCTATCCTGTTCTTCATTACCCACTCATACGACTGATGAATTTGAAATTAACGCGGAAGGCCAAAAAGTTATCAAAATTAAAAACGAATTTGGAATCGAAACAGATATACATACAAAAACAGAAATAGAAACAGAAATAGGAAAAGTAGTTCAGGTTAGCAAACCTGTAACTTATACGCTTACTTTTACCGCGGTAGGCGATAATTTATATCACAATTCAATGCTTACTTCCGCGCTGTCAAACGGAGTTTATGATTTTACGCCGAATTATACGGAGATAAAAGACATTGTCACTGCTTCGGACATCGCGTTTATTAACCAGGAAACGCCCATGGCGAAATCGCGCGCATTCGCCGGTTATCCGGTTTTTAATTCGCCTCCGGTTCTTGCTCATACTCTTGTTGAAACGGGTTTTACTGTTTTTAACTATGCGAATAATCACGCTCTGGATACGGGAGCCGCGGGACTTTACGAAACTTTGGACTTTCTTGATACGATAAAAGAAATTACCGTAATCGGAGCGAGAAGATCGGGAGAGAGCGCCAGAATTTTAACAAAAAACAATATAAGCCTTGGGTTTTTAGCCTATACCTTCGGTATAAACGGCGTTCAGCTCCCCGCGAATAATCCGAATCTTGTTTCTTTGATTAACAGAACAAAAATGAAGCAGGAGATCGAAGCTTTGCGTCCGTTATGCGATTTTTTGATCGTATCGATGCATTGGGGCGATGAATATATGCTTTCCCCTTCAAAAGAGCAGGTCGATCTCGCTGTATTTCTAGCGGAGCTGAATGTCGATCTGATCATCGGCCATCATCCCCATGTGCTTCAGAAGGCCGATACAATTACCCTGCCAAACGGAAGAAAAACCGTAGTCTTTTACTCGCTTGGAAATCTTGTTACCCATCAACTGGAATGGGAAAGACTGATTGGCGGGATGGCGGTCGTTACTTTCACCAAGGAAGGAATAGAGTCGGCTGACGGAGAAATTACCTGGACAGGAGAGCGGGGAATTGCCGATTTTGGAATGCTTCCTTTGGTAACGCATATAGAAAATTCTTTCAGAAAAACAAAAATTTATCCGTTGTATTCGTATACCAACGAGCTGCTTGCGGTGCATAGTCTTAGAACAAGACCGGCAGGTCCCATAAAAATTGATTTTTTTCACAATGTTTTAAAGCGGCTGAATGTTAAAATTTTTACGAATAATCCGTTTGAAAATCCGTCAGAAGCTCATCATTAAATATTTTTTACAATAAAAACAGAGCCTGTGCACAAAGCCAGAAATTCCATGCATCCTACAAAATAATGCGAATATAACCATGAGTTTTTAAACGCAACGCTCTGAAACGAGATACCTTGTATAATGCCGACAACAATTAATGGAATTAACCATTTTATTTCACGTCTGATAACTATGTCTGTTACTATTCCGATATAAATT
>Ga0209755_10005551_pt1 | contig 14303 bp, 13 predicted proteins | sample TergutCo191P1_FD_187301 | JGI IMG/M metagenome (GOLD analysis project Ga0209755, IMG submission 187301) | Cornitermes sp. P1 segment gut microbial communities from Petit-Saut dam, French Guiana - Co191P1 (SPAdes) (version 2) | ecosystem: Host-associated > Arthropoda: Insects > Digestive system... | reverse complement strand
GCAATTTAGACCATAATTTAAATACCCCGTAAAAAAGCCTTCCCACATCACAGTATGAACTGGGGTTTAAATGCCCCCACGCTGAAGGGTTAAACAAACCTCGTAAATTGAGGTTCTCACAGTGGAGTGGAGTGCTGAAAGGTGAAGCCTTCTAGCATGTTGTACTATGTTGTGAGGTGAATATGTATTGCTGTTATATATTACATCCTTTTATGTAACTACACCCATTGACACAGTGTAACATCCCAGAAGACTTGAATCTTCAATGACAATTTGTTTTATATCAGTTTTTTTTGCTGTACTGGAAAAAAATAATCAGAGACTTGTAAAACCTGGTTTATATTGCAGCTTCCTGATAGATCTTCCTCTGGAAGTGATAGTAAAGAAAAAAAACTTCCAGGGGACCCACTGAATGACATCAGGCGCTATCTCAAACTTGGACAAATTCAGAGAAACAGCAGAAAGGAGAGGCATGAAGAGACAGAAGAGAAGAAAAAGTGTAGAGAAAGTGACTGTAATGAAGTAAGAAGGGCAAACAAGGATTCAAAACATAAAACTTATAAAGACAAAAAGAAAAAGAGAGCACGAAGCAGAGATCCCAGTACAAGTTCTGGAAGTGATACTTCAAATGAAGTGAGTAAACTTTTACAAAATTGTGGTTTGTAGGATAACATTGTAGTCATTAAGTGCCCCTCCACCACCCATTTCTATTTGTGTATTTACGGTTCATTTGACAACACTTAGAATTACAGACTATAAAGGACTATTTTTTATGTTTTGTTGACCGTGCATCTCGATACAGTCATGCAAAGAAAAACCAACTTGATGCACAACTTATTCTTAGTTTATTTCGTCAACCTCTACATGTTTCAGGCGTATCTAGGCCCATCATCATCGGGAGGTACAACCGTATGTATACAAAAATTGGTATGTATTATTCTTTTTAGATGACTTTCTGTTGTCCAACCAGGAATTATACTAAGAATAAGTTGTGCATCAAGTTGGTTTTTCTTTACATGATTATAAAGGACTATATATGTAGTGGTGATTGGTACTGTGAAGAAAGGGGTGTTGGCCTAATTACAGGTACTACCCTGACAGTGGCCTGGAAGTACTGAGGGAAACCACAAACCTTGGTCAAGACAGACTATGTCTGGTCAGAATTCACACAGATTTTGGCTTCTGCTTCAGAAGCCTACATTCACTTTCAGGACAGTTGGTGTAGTACCTCTGAAGGACACTGCTATCTTGTCAGAGTTCTTTCTGCCCATTGGTCACACTGACTATTCTTCATTGCAAGATCAATAATGGACCTTCAATTATTCAGTATTACCATTATGAAGAGGTAGTGTTAAAATGAGATGGGGTATGACTGAATGGCGAAAAGGTACAAGCTTGGAAAGGTGTGAGTGGTGGGTTTCAAGGTCATGTCATAGAATTTACTGAAAAAGAGTTGGGGAAGGCTACAAAAGTCTGTTTAGAATAGCTGGTAATCTAGCTAAGATTTGAAATGGGTAGCTCCCAAATTCAGTGTAGAGCTTTACTGGTCCACAAATGGAATTTCAAACCTCTCCAATCCTATTGTGCTGATGGCAGGATTGTAACTGGGCAGATAATGGCAACAGTTTCTCAGCCAGACATACAGGAGTTTAAACCTTATGGTACTGAAAGAATTAAGTGCTTGCATGGGTGAATCACACAAATGTGCCACTGCACTAGTGCAGTTTTGTATAGTAATTGCTGCACCTATTCGTGTCTTATCAGAACGCAATGACTTACTGCATTAATAGAGTAGTCCACCACTTATGTGTGTTATTACACTTGAATGTATATTTATATAATTTATCTGACTGTACTACTGTAATTTTAATGCACCTTACCATTAACAGTGCTGTCTTCTGAGATGTTACACCATGTAGTGTGATAGCAAATAACTGAAGTTTTGGGAGAATCTGCTGCCACCATCTTCAGGGGAGTAATTAGGTTGTAGCATGTTCTTCAAAAATGTTAATTACATCCCAGAAGACAGCAGTATTCCCAGTATGAGAACTTCAGTCTCAAAAATCGTAACACATTTCACTTTTCTTTTGCAGCATGCTGACAGTAAGTCCAGGGCAACAAACTTGGATGAAATGCGAGCACAACGACTGAAACGAGAACAGGAAGAACGTAAACGCACAGATGCTCTTCTGGCAAAACTTCGTGGGGAACCTGATCCAAAAACAGCTAAATCAGATCCTGTACCTGCTCTAACCCAACGCTATCACTCTCAGTTTAACCCTCAACTGGCAAGGCAGAACAAACTGTGAACCACACGTTCATTCTGATCAAACTTCTTGGTCAGGCATAAAAACACTGTTATACATATAAGTGTGTGATTCTAGCTACTTTCCTCACAAATATAAACATAAAAGCACCTTTCAGAATAAAGCACATTTGTTATTTCCTGTCAGATCCATACACACTCAACAACTCCACATTATTAATTTGTCAGTTGGTGAACCCCATGATCAACTGGAACCCAGTTTAAGACCAGCCATTCCCAATTCAGGTTTTTTTTAATGTAGTGCTAGGAGCTGGGATAGTGTAGTGACTAGGCTACAGGTTGGACGGTCTAGGGTTCAAATCCTGATAGGGGTAAGAGATTTTTCTCTTCTGCAAGAATGTCCAGTTTTGCCCTGTGTCTCACCCAGTCTCCTAGTCAGTGGGTACTTGGGTATCTTTTATGGGGGTAAAATGGCCAGGGCATGAAGCTGACCACTCATGTCCACCCAGTGCTGAGGTTAGGAATGAGTGGAGCTATACCTCCACTCCTGCTATATACCTTCATGGTGCGGACAGAACAACATTACCTTTTTCTGCATAATACCATATAGCTGGGTAAATGGCCACCAACATTTCAGAAGAACACACTCTCCCTAGCATGAAGAGCACACTGGTGACCTTTTTGACTCTGAGAGTAGTGTTGGAAACTATTTACCAGTCAACCCATCATCATATCCCAGAAGATTCCATTCTTCAGCAGCACTGCTGTAAGAACCTCAGTCTTTTTAAGTATAGTACTCTTGCATGATAATGAATAAATGCATACTGAGTCCACATCTGAACACTTAATATTGGCAGTCTCCCCTCTTCCAGCTTTTGCCCCACGTCTGCACTAAAAGCATGATTTTAAACAGTGAGAATATTATGTAAGGGTTTCACAGTAGTAAAAATTTTCATTTTAAAATTCTGAGTTGAGTATAATATACTGCAGTCCCACAGGTGTTCACAGCTGTTTGGAGGAACCCACTTCCTCCTCTTTGGGGTAGCATATGGCACGAGAGAGAAGGTTCCTCTAAAATGTTTTTTGTAAAACTAGAACATAAATAATAAGAGGCCTCCAGAACCCTGAATTATAAAACAAACAATTATTTTGTTTGCAAAACAAGCCATATACCATATTTACCATAATACAAGAAGAAATTTTTGCCTAATTCATCATCTGAAAAAAATAAGTGGCCACCCGATAATGGCACTGTGTACGAAGTTCTATGTAGGTATTTTCATCAACAGTACTTACATTCAACTCAATACAGTATGTACATACCCAGAATTAAATGCAGCAACAGTCTCCTATAACGATGTGAACAGGACTCATTACAGTGTACTGTTCACCTTCATCTGAGACAGGATGACCACCTTAATCAAGCAGTCCATAAAGATCAGTGGCCATGATGACACTGAAATTAGTAACAGTTTGCATGATGGTCGGCCATCTGAATCAGTTACACATTGAAGAGTAAGAAATACTGACTTGGGAAGGATATATAAGGAAGTGTCGACATATATGTTTCACCACTTGATTAAACTCAAAGAGATTTCACTATTTCTAAATGGCTGGATGCAGCTGATTTTAATAACTGTCTTGTATTATAATAATTGTAACATAATTCTAACATAACTATACATTGATATTTTAATAGCATATTGGCATTATATATTTTATCACTTATAATTGACAAGTTGTATAATAACAATATATTTGTGTAATTGTATTCGTATAAGGAAGGGCAACGAGATGCACTGTTTCTCTGATTTATTTGATAAAGTACTCTACATGTTTCAGACATGTCCACTGTCCGCCATCAGGAGTATCTCGGCACTGTATACACGCAATAGGTATTTGTCATGCTAATTCTGTTGGTGTCTGCTAGTGTGGTCCTGACCACGCTAGCAGACGCAAACAGAATTAGCATGACAAATACCTATTGCATGTATACAGTGCTAAGATACTCCTAATGATGGACAGTGGACTTGTCCGAAACATGTAGAGTACTTTATAAAATAAATCTGAGAAATAATGCATCTTGGCTTTCATTATACAAATACATTACAATGCACGGTCCTTTGAATGTCAAATTCATATGTGTGTAAGTACTGATACTCGAAGATCGGGCTATGAACCGTAGCCGAAACTTGTGAGAGTGCTTTTACACTCAGGAATTAGTGCAGTTTGTTGATGATGAGCTTGTTTAACAGACACTTTTGTCTCAAAAATTTCAAACACATAAGGTATGTCCGTAAGTTGCAGGGCTAACGGCATGGAGATTAGTAAAATATACTTGAGCACTACTGCCATGTATCAGCTTTGAAGTATTTTCCTTCATACATTCAGTGCTACCACAGCAGTGTTTATACAGATCTTGGTATAAAGAAAGAAGATGCACACTGGCATGTCTGGGGAATACAGTGCATTCGAAAAGAATGCCCTGATTTTTCTCTAGAAGGACTAGGATGGAAAACACAATGTGTGTCCTCATGGTGCTGACCAGTAATGGCCACATTCAGAACCAAGGCAACTGTTCAGGCATAAATGCTGAACATACTTCTATACATATTAGCAGTTTATACCTGGGGAAAAAAATTCCTTAAGCACCACACCAAAACTGCAGTTCATCATCATCATCATAAACATCATGGATTGGACCCTCTGATCCGTTCTGTCTCCAGAGTGACAGCTGCTCGTGCCAACGCTTCTTCGGTCTTCCAATTGTTCTCCTTCCTTGTGGTCCGTAGTGGTATGATTTCAAAGGGATTCAGTTTTGTGTGGCATTCTTTGCAGTTAATGACCTTTATTGTGGCAGCTGAGCATAAGCTACTTTTTCTAAAAAAGTAAGCCTATGCTTCTCAAAATCTGTGCTTTGTCATTATGTCTTTGAGAAGGCACACCCTCCATGCACCAACTTTCACCTCCTGCGATTATGGAGGACCAGAATATGCCTTCACTGAAAGCTGTTTCAAACAGGTCACCAGACATTTCAGAATGAGTCTCTGTTTGCTCTTGTGTCAGCTTCAGTTATTCCAACCTCCAGTCCATTACTTCTTGCAATGACCTATAGTCAGATTTTCATGACACCACTGTGCTCATCTGTAACATGAGAACAGGAAGGAAACATTCTCTTATAAAAGTTACAGACTTGATACCTGTTTTTGAGGGACTGTGAAGTGGAAGGTCAGACTGACCTGACATCATCCTCTAATATCTCTTTTCTATGGAAAAAATGGCTGTCTCATAAAAATATATGTATATATATTTATACACGGTCCGCCAAAAAAATGTATACACACTTTAACGAAAGAAAACTCTATGTTGTATAATCGATTATTGTAAATCTACAATATATTTCCGTCAACACAACAATATGATATATGTATTTACTTCAATATAACATATATAGTTATTCTAGCTACATGTTTCGACCCCTATGAGTCATCTTTAGACATTAATATTCAAGAACTACTAGTACATATTGTCTTACAGTTTTTTATGTCTTAGTCGAACTATTGCAATAGGGATCCCTTTATGTATTACAAAACCAGGGCTTAGCCCTGGGGCTGTACCTTTCACTTCTCAACCTCCTCACGACAAAGTTGCATTCTTGGAGGTCAATATCCCGACTAGCACGACTTGCGCTAGCTACTACTACAGTTAATATGAGGGTTCAAATGCAACTGGTATGACACATGGTAATTATATGAAGAAATAACCAAAGTGCAGGAAGCCATTCATGTTCCATATGCAATTTGTTCCATGACAAACCATCTTTTTAATTGGCTATCAGGCTACGTTCCACACCCTGGGATACTAACCCACACAGTGTAACAGCCTATCTCCAGTGAACTTCCAGTGGTGTCAGAATACCAGGTAATGAGAGGGTGACATCCTGACAAATGTGGAAGCAGCTCAACACAATCAGAAGTGAACATTATGCTTACTTCCATGATAAAGAACACTGGCACTGTAGTTAACGAGCATTCCAGCCTACTTGCAAGTCAGCAGAGGCAAATCATAGGAATGCCTCACCAAGCCACCCAACTGCCAAAGCAAGTCACTGTGGCCACTTGTAGGCTAGCCACAGGCCATGATAAACTCCAAGCACACCTTCACAAGACTGATGGCAACAAACATCAATGCCCTGTAGGTAACAATGGCAGAACGTATGCAAGGCATCTTTATAAGTATGGAGTCCCGTGCATACCAGACAGTGCACAAAACCTTGGATCAGCAGTCACTATCTAGTCTACGCCGTGACACTGCACATGATGGCACAGCTGCCTAATGCAGGCGCTGGCTGGATGACAAGAAGATTGAAATAAATATGATCGTAAAAATGCCGCCTCACCATTTGTCACAAGGAGCTCATCTTGTTTTCACTTTCCATCAGTTTAAAACAAAACTTAAGCATCAACTCTTTGTCGTTCTTCCACCCTGCAAGGCAACTGACATCACCTAGTCATGTGCAGGTGTACACACATCAGCTGATAACCCTAGCGGGACACAAAAGTATCTGAACCTATATTGAAGCTGGAAATGACTTGTTTACTATTATGTACATGAAAGCAACTCATTGTCAGTGATCAGAAAGCACCAGACAGTGAAGTTCGTAGGTCACTCAAAAATTGTGGGTTCTCAGTACAGAGCTTGCTTCATCTCACCATTCTGGAACATCATAGTTGAAAGTGCCACCTGAATTTTTGGAAAATTTGTGCACCCCTGCCTATTTCTAGTGCCAATGTTAAGAATGGGTAGAGCTATAACTCCAGTTCCACATATATTTGCACGGCACATACTGGGAAAAGTTTACCTTTACTACTGCTCTTCCATATCTTCATCTTCTGAAGTTGAGATATATGTGAGGATGTCACTGATATTGCCAGAAGTACCAGTGTAAAACACAAGATGCAGATCATACTTCTCTTGCTCAACCAAATCTTTCAGTCTGTGACGTTCCCAAGAACGGACATCCCATGACCCCAGCTCACCTAAATGGGTAAGGCGTGGACAGCATGTCAAAAGCAGATGTACACTTTCCTTGGTTAACTCCACATAAGTCAGCAGGAGCTGTCAACATAAAAAACATTACTGACACACAATACAACAAACAACCACGTGAAGAATCTTGGGAACATAGTAATGAATCTTCATATTACATACAATGCATGGAACTTCTGGCCACCTCAGCAAAAATTTTCATTATTTTTAAGCACATTATTTAAGAATGCTGTCAACTGCTATAATTACACAGTGTCAGTGACATAAATTAATTTATACAGAGCATTGGTGGAAAGATACCGACAGGGGAAAACTGAAGCACTTGAAGAAAATCCTTTCCCAACAATATTTCATCACCACAAATTCAACATGGATTGGTCTGGGATTGAAGCCAGCCTCCTGCAGTAAAAGGCCAGTGACCTGAGACATGGCATGGTCTTAAACACGTTCACTCTGGAAACTGTCATTTTTGCCACACATTGTGCATTTAGCTCTAAGTTAAACCATATTCATTAAAAAACTGTTATCATGAACTTCAATTAGCAGGGAATAAATCAGAGTATTCTCAGTGATATACTTCATATACATCTGTGGTAACCAGTCTTGTGTGATGCACACCTATGGTGTCTCAAAACACCAGGAACCAAACACCCAGTGATGCAATGTCACAACTTTGAAGACCAGATTGCTCATCTATACCACTGTGAAAACCTAAAAACTTGAATATACTTCTATTTACAGACTGCAGTTCATGTTCCAGTAATTTAAGATTTATGGGTCTAATTACAAATTGTAACACTGAAAGAGCAGGATAGTGACATTACAGCTTATACTGCACAGTACATGACACACGAAGTACAAGACCAAACAGCACCCAGTTGTCTTAATAAAAGGGTGGAGAAGGGCACCACAACCCTGCAATACCAAGCATTTCAAAATCCATTTTTGAAAACAAATGACAAAGTAGAGAACAGACATTAGCATTTGTAGAGACTGTAATGAATCCACTTTAAAGTACAGCTTGTATTACCACTTCCAGTAATTGAAGAGGATTTCTCTTCAGCCAGGAAGCTAGGATATCATCTGACAAGCCTTGGATGCGTATTATTTCAATCCTCCGTAACTTAGATGCATTGGTAAAGAACATAGTTCCGCACTCGAGTGAAATAGTACACGTCATCTGGAATGAAAACAAGTTACCCTCAGCGAAGGAAAGAATATGCAAAAGAAAAGTTGTTTCCGTACAGTACAAAAATATGCCTACCTTCAGCTCCTGCAGTTCTGTATAAACGGGAGTCTCTGTATTTGGAAGTGTAACAGTTCGAGAAGGTTCCTTTGAAACAGTAAGTTTCTCCAACAGAGGACAGCACTGGCCCACAACACCAAAATCAACACCAGTACTTGATATCTGTGAAAGAATCAATGCAAACAAAAAACAGGAACACAGTATAAGACCAATAAAATACAATTCAAGACAAAACATTTCCTCCCTTTGATACAATATATTTCTTTCAAATGAAGTTCCACAAAAACAGTTCTGTAATTAATATAATGAGCTGGTGTCAAAAACAGGTACAACATCAAATAAGATCCTGTGGAATAATTATGAGGTGGGAGTTGGAAAATGATGTGTCAGAAAGCAGTCAATACTGTATTTATCCAAATGCAAGACAACTCTATAATCTAAGGTGACCCCCCCAAATAAAACACGTCTGCCAAAAGAAATTTTATTTGTCCATATCTAAGACAACCCCCAAAAATAAAACTTCTGCAAAGATGAAATACTTTGCTATTTCACAAAGCATGTCAGATTCTACCAGCCTTCACCAATCAATGTCACCCTCTCCACCTACACAGTCAGTTCCTTCATCTTCCTAACACTCAATCCTAACATCCCCATCCCCTTCACTGTCATTCCACAACATATCATCATCTGTCCCATTCAATGCAGTGGATATACAGCACTAATTACAATCCTTCACACTTACTTCTGGCGAAATGCCATGCCATTATGATCCACAATGACTAAATAATACATTTAAATTTCTTGGTTTATACACTTACTTGAACCCATATAGATTCACAATTTTCTCCAAAGATGGTGTTAAAAATTTAAATACATGTGTTCTGAATTTTTGTCTTGTGTCTGTGTTCTGATCAGTCTGAGTTCATGGCTCTTTTTATGGTTTTTAATTTGTGGAATGGTCCAAGTTTTATTTCGAGCCTTGTAGTTAATTTTTAATTTTTCAATAGCCATTTTCCTGTTATTGCCCTTGGACTAGATCTGTTCCCAGGTACATATCTTAACAAGTAACTGTTTTTATTATGACTAGTGATTGAGAGTATCTCAATCTAGAGGGTCAATTGCACTAAGTGCTTCTTTGCCTGATTAAATAGAAATACAGCCAACTTCCCTAACGTGGTGCTTTTTTTTAAAAATTACACGAACAAAGCACCAAACAAGAGCATGTCAGTTAAATTCAATTGTGCAGTGTTCTCTCTTTTGGGTTTCTTGATACTTGAAGATGAGACCGATAGGTTGTTCCAAAATTTCAGTAGGGAATTACCACTCTACACTGCATAATATCTCAGAAGAGCACAGATCTCGCATGATGATTTGGCAATGCTGGGCTTGGTCTGGCTCTGCATGGTCCGGTTCAGCACTTCATGTGCGAATTTAAGATGACCTCACATATTTAGGCATTAAATTTAAGGGAAAAAAGCCTCAAATTGCATTTGAGTAAATACAGTATTTGCTCTAATGGGAATTATGATCTTCATGCATACCTGCAGTCATTTGTGTTATTTATCCATCAGGATGTGAATCATGCTCCTCCCTAATTGCAAAGATGAGTTTAAAGCATGGTCAGGTGATTCCAAATCAAAAATGAAGAAAAGTTCAGTTTTGATAGATGCATGCAATTTTCAAAAATTCAGAATTCACCCAAGAAAAGAGTTACAACTTTCAGATCAGAGAGCAGTGAATTTTTTAAATACACATAATAATGCTTGTCTAGGAACTGTGCCTACAAAATTTTGGGGTTTGTTTGCTACTCATACACAAACACACAATTCATTGTCAGTGTGTCTGCATATATATCTGAGATACTAGCAAAGCTTTGCATATGCCAACACCATTTCTGGACTGTGTGACGTGACTAGTATATTGGGTAAGAACCAAAAAAAGTCACAATGCCTTTTTAAAAACCTGTGTAAATGTGTATTCCGACAGACACATTTGAAACTGTAACTGCTCAAAATGCTGCCCACCAAATTTACTGCAGATTACATAATGAAATATGTCAATTACTGGCGCACACTCTCAAAGATGACCAGGAAATAGCATATTGTATTATAAGCCACTTTGGTTTAGGACAGAAGATCTGCTTTCGTTCCACTGGTCACGCACACATTAGGCTCTTAGGATGTACCCAGATGAAGATGTCTAGTGGGAAGAGGTCTGGTGTCTGTGGTAGCCATGGAACAGGTCCACCCTTACCTATCATTTGCTATAGATAGGTCACATTCAAGTGCAAGTACGCAACCACATTGAAACAGGAAGGACAATATCACATGTACCATATAGTTCTTTGAATCCACTGCACCACATTTTCCACTACCTCAGGCAATGTCTCCTCTAGAAAGGCTTGTAGCAGTCCAGTCACCTGACCAAAAACTACATGTGGCACAATGAAAAAATCATTAACTACATCACACCACACATTGCTGGTAAAGCATGCTGGTATGCTTGGAGATCAGCTGTGTGTGGATTTTTGGTCCAGATATTTGTGTCACGGCTGTTGAAGAGCCCATTCCTCAAAGTGGTTAATTTTCTGAGTACTGGACAATCCATGGCCACTGCCAGAAGTCCTGCTGACTCCAGTAATAAGCAGGGATCATTTTTGTAGTTCAAATGGATAACAGTGCTGCACATGCAAGGCCTCTTATGACAAATGAGGAGTGTGGATGGCACATGCTAATTAGCAAATGCAGGTGGAAACTCATTTGCATCCACCTCCAGTACATTCTCTTCCATCACCAGTGCATACACAATTCTCAGCCTTCCACTGTCATGCACGTTCCACCAGCACATACCAATCTCATACAGATGTCAAAACACTTCAGAGGTGGCATGGTGCATATGTTGTCACAATGGACAGACCTCTGTTGTCCTGTGCTGTAACATATTTCATGCACATACCAGCCATTTCTTCTAACAGACCTTTCAATACCACAGACTAAGAAGTCAAAATACAATGAAATGTTCACAAACAGTGGCAAGAAAACTATTCTGGAAGGAATCAACACAGCCCAGCCTGTCATGGTGAGCAACTGCTGCAATAGCCTTGTCTGTGTAATGGTTGGGCTGCATACCACCAGGTGTTTGATCATCACAGCTTGTTTCACTTTTACTCCTGCTTCTTATCTATTATCATGTCATGAAAGTGCTGGGACACATTGTATCTCAGGCAAGATATGAATGCAGATATACCAACAGCAAACTGCAAGCTTAACAGCGAGTAACATATAAGCCCTAAACTTCTGCTGGTTCAGCTTCCAGACATCCTGAATAACAGTTTCTGGTACAAGAATAAGAAATAAGATCATACACTGAATTACATCATGCAATTTCTTAGCTCATTTCCCATTCCATTACTCAAAAGCTTCAAGAATGTGGCAGAAGTTAGGTAACAAATGAGGATACTATGTAACCAAAATTTGTGATTAACATCTAGGAGTAACTTCTTAAAACATTTTTATTTGTATCGCTCACATTTGAGTCTTGGTAAAGCAGAAGATGGATACAAAATGATTGTACCAATTTACTGACAGTTTGTAATTAGCATGCAGAAGGCATATTTTTATAACAACATTCTTACTTCTAGCTCAACAAGATCTGGAGTGTGCCTCAGTCCTGCCACAATGTCTTCAAAATGGATATTCTCCAATGTCAAGCACCTTAGCCTTTTGAATGCTGAGAAATTCTGTAATTAAAAAAGAATTTCAAACTCCTCATCCGTCACCTTCATTAGCCAGCCAACCAACCAACCAACTTAGCACAAGGTGCTGAGTCCCTCCTTAAATAGCTAACATTTGCTCAGCTACTCAATAAATTTTCAGCTTTTTATTGAAAAAGAAGTTTCAATATTGCATTTGTGCCACTCCACAGTCACATTTTTTCTCAAAAATTCAACTCCCTGTGCCCCATCACAGGATATGGGAAGACACTGTTACGTACCACTTTATGTGAGGACACAGTGTGGGAGAATCCGTGTCTGAAGACCCCTACGGTAATTATCAATGAACCATCAACTCCACACCTCCCCCCCAAAAAAAAGCAAAATATTCACGATTTTTCACAACTACGATACACATCAGAAACTCACATGAAAGTGAACTCTCCGTGGCGGGTCGGAACCAATAAACAGTGATTCTAGCGCTGGGCAACAGCTAGCCAAAACTTGCAGCTTGACATGGGACTGTCCTCGGTAGAATGCCTGCAATACTTCTGTATATGCAACATCAACAGAATCACACACTTCACCAAAAACAGATTTTATATAATGCTAAATAATAATGTAAACAAGATGATGCCGGATCCCAACCATCCCCATAAAGTGCAGAAATATTTTAAGTACAACTCGGTATGCTTATCAGACTTAACACAGGAAAGTATACTAATGTCTGGTAAGGCACTTAAACCTTTGACGCCGGAATTAAATCTTTTTCGCTGGAATTAAATCCCCTCGCCCCCGGCCACTTTAGTGGCCGTTCGGCTATTTAAAGGGCTCACTGCGCAACATATATATATGTCGTTCAGCGGCTGAGGGTTAATGATCAACTGAAGATTCTATTTAAAATGCAGTGTGACAACATAATTACTATGTAAGGAAGATGGAGAAGGCAACAGTGACAACAGATGCAATCTATTGCCAGTTTCTCTCTCTGTAATCTCCTACTGCAACTAAGGAAATACAAAACCTCTGTCATTGATGCTGCCATGATCAAGATTCATACCACCTGAATACAAGTTACCACTTTGCCGAAGCTGCTCAGTAAAGGAGGCAGTTGATGATGGCAACAAAGCCTATTTTTAATAAATTTCCAGCTCAAAACAAAACAGAATGAAACAAAATTACAGCTTTTGTTTTAAAAAATATTAAACAGACTAATACATGTTTCAGTTTACGGCCTGCCCAGGGGTAACTCCGGAGTCCATAGAGTCTTTGCAGTCCAGCAGCTAAAGACAAAAAGTTGCCAAGTGAAGTGAGGTTGGGGACCACCCTCAAGACAAAGGCTGCACCCTTGGCTCTGACGTGCGTATGATCGAGAAGCAGCACTTCCAACGTCTGACACAAGGGGTTCAAGTCTTCTCTGCATACACTGTCCTGTCAATTAAATTCCAATTTCAGATCAGCAAACTGACACAATTTCGTAACAAAATTTGTTCTTCATGACACACATACACACAGTACCTTAACAACTATACTTCTAAATTTGCACTACATCACTAAATTGACAGTGACCAAGTCTTTGTAATACTACTGCTGACTGTATCATTCAGCCTCAGATGAAAGATACTTGGATGGAAAACTTTTCATCTGAACATAACAGAAGAATCTGGGGCATTATTTGGACCAATATTACTGATTCAAAAATATCTTTCTAAGACCTGAACTCATCAACCCATTTCATTTTCCAAAATTCATAAAGGAGTTAAAACAGAATGCACTAGAGGAGGTCATCCCGTTGTGTTAATAAGAATTAACTTACTTATGGTAAAATTACAAATATAACTACCGTCAACACAACAACATTCATTCACTGATTTGATGTTTTTTGCTACATGTTTCAAATCCAGAGAGTCATCATCAGGCTTAAACTTAAGAACTAATAATACAATATAACCTTACAGTGTTTTATGTCTAGTTCTTGCAATTAGGGATCCCTTTTTGCATTACATAACAAGAATGAACAAATAATTATT
>Ga0209755_10005550_pt1 | contig 14303 bp, 7 predicted proteins | sample TergutCo191P1_FD_187301 | JGI IMG/M metagenome (GOLD analysis project Ga0209755, IMG submission 187301) | Cornitermes sp. P1 segment gut microbial communities from Petit-Saut dam, French Guiana - Co191P1 (SPAdes) (version 2) | ecosystem: Host-associated > Arthropoda: Insects > Digestive system >... | reverse complement strand
GTGCATTTGGTCTTCAGTGTGACGTGTTAGTAAAGTTTATGATGACAGCAGAGGAGACCTACAGATTAACACAAGATGTGACCTGGTATTACTCACCACACACACAAATTTCAGACTTTGTCAAAAGTGAGGGAAAAATTTTGCACTGCATCTCTCTGGTCTCAGAACCCATGACCTACAAGGACAGCAAGTTGCCAGGATTCCACATCGAGTTCATGAGTACTGCAACATGAGATGGGAACATGATTATGATAGGTATGTAAGGATATGGAAAGTAAAAAACTGAGCCAATATTAACAACCCACGATCTGTCTCACAACACCAAAAGGGCAGGGAAACATCCATCAGAAAGACCAGTGGACCAGCCAGAATTTGAATCGAGAGCCTTCTAAAAAAAATTCAGGATTATTACCGCTACATAATCTGGTGGTTTTGTACAACTGAAATGTGGTATGTATCACCAAATGTGAAGCAGGCTCAACAGAAAACTGCAGAGAAAGTGATTAATTTTTAAGGATTTAGAAATTAAAATTTAAGCACCTTCACCCCCCATATAGTGCCACCATCACTTAGCATGCATGGAAGTCAGTGAACTTAAATTCCCTATTAACACTGGAAACATTTGATCACGTGCCACCACTGCTAGTTGCCAGCCCCTGAAGACTGGTGATACAAATTTGCCAATAAGCATTAAATAATGTATGATATAGTGCCCTGTGAGAAGGTATTTAACAACTGCATATGGTGTGGGTTGAGATTTCTGTGTGGCAAGACAGAACAGGTCAGCAACAACTACTTGTGCAAAAACATTTACTGTCTTTGTCCTACACAAATCTCTTTTCAACTGATCCAGCAGCCAGTGTATTTTGGACTGGTGTATTTCACTGACCAAATGTACCTACAAATGGGTACTGGCCTCATAACCCATATGGCTTTTGCCTCCCCTTTGTCCCTCTTCCTCTGCCACACAAATTTAAAGTTCTTGGTCCAAGACTGTATAGAAGACAGTCTAGAGAATTTCAAAATTGCACAGTATACCAAGATGACAATACGGGAGTTAAATCACTATCAGATAAACATAATATTATAATCCTAACTCTCTATTTTATTAGTGAAGTATAGGGAAAATGGTAGTATTAAGTGTCTGTGAAAAGAAAAAAGTCTGTGCTTGTAGGTACCTACTTCCTGTAGCTTCTCAGCAGATTATAGGCAAACTTTTTTCCTTTTTATGGGACAAATATATTATTTGATGCTGTATGGGTGGTATACTCAGTGAAAAAAGTAAGTCCAAAAATCTAGCAAGCACTAATATAAAAATGGTGAGTTGTACAATGTGAAAAACTGTAGGAAGCATTAGCAATATGGATAGGGTGAAGATGATCTGCAAGTACTGTAATGCTACTACTGTACTATATGTCCTTCTGATGTTCTTGTTTTATAATTAACACCTTTTTATCACTTAAAGTAACTTTTAAAATGAGTTGAAAAAGTTATAATACCTTGATTCACTACCACATGGAAGAAAATGTTACAAATGGCAGTGAATAAATACTAATGCTTTATTGGGGGTAGACTGTATCGTTAATATGTATGATGACCATTTGTTTTATACAGCTTTCAAAAAAACAGAGTACATGAAGATTAATATAGAGAATGAATAGTAGTGAATGATTTGTAGCAGCAGTGATCAAATTTCATCAAAAATAAATTAATTTTTCACATAAACTAAATCACGTCATGGTCATTAAAAATTCTTAAATTCTAGTCTCTAGGACCAATAGCAACATAATGTTGTCAATGTCTTTTTTAGCACAGCAGTGTAAACTGTAGAACCTACAGGCTACTTTAATGTACAGCCAACACACAATTACTGTCACCTGTTCAGAAACTGTATTTAACACAAGTTAAAAAAAATATATATATATTAAATTTCAGTGAACTTGTACCAAATGGACACATACACCCTATACAGGCATTACTCAAGCTACAGTACTCTGTTCATGAAACCTGGCTCCACTCCATCTTGTTAGTAAAGAGACTTAAATTTTTTTTCATATAAATTGCTCAGTTTTGCAATTTTTTCGCACATTCATTCACATATACATATGATGCTTTAGTAGAAACACTGAACATTGTAAAATGATGGTTCAGGTAATGTGGGAGGAGACACTGTTTTGTTGGGTGAGCAGTTGCTGACATTTCAAAGAAATGTGCCTTCATCTTCAAGGATCAAGCTATCTAGAAAGACATTCTGCACTGCACTATGTTCCCTCAAAACAATAGACGCCACTCACACAACACAGTGTCACATCTCAGTATACCTGAATCCTCAGCAACACTGCTATGAAGAACTGTTATCTTCCTACCCCACAAGACCAAAAACTAGTATTTACAGAATTTCATTTTCCTTTCTAATGAAATGACAGTTACCTGGTAAAATGACAAAGAATTAAAGAACTTCACAAATTTGTTACTTTCACTTGGACACATGCAAGGCTTCAGAAATATACTAACCTGCTCACATGAATTTGTGGGACGATAAGCAGAAATTCACAACACCAAAGTATATCAGTGACACTTGTTTCAGTTTATCTTATATTGGTATTAAACTTTACCACCTAGAAAGAGGGATTTAAATCTTCTGGAACTATGGGATTTGTGAACAAGTTTAAATCAATGTTAAGATTTATTTTTCAGGAAGAGGGATTTTAAATCCCACAGTTATACAGGGCATGCAGTCTTATTTGAATTCAGAGAGAACAGATTTAAGACAGAAAAAATGAAATTTCCAGTCAGCAAGACTGCACACATGCAATGTCACAATAATGAGATGCATGCCCAACAAAACCTACTATTTACTCTTGCATGTTATGCTATGGCATGACCTAATGGCTAGCATTTCAAGTACAGTGACATCCTTCTCATCTACAGCATTTCAGCAGCACTCACATCACTGAAGAGTATGATTCTTTTCACTTGCTACTGATTTCTTGACTTTGACAGGTTACTGACATATCCAAACAGCCTGTCACTAAAAGGGTCAAGATGTTGGTAGTGCATATCCAAATACTTACTCTTTTGCAACTCCAGAGTGGTCAGATAAAGGTTTAAATATGTACAAAGAGATAAATGAGCAGCTAAATACAAAGATTATGTGATATAAATTTTGGAACTGTATTGTTATTGTTTTTAAATGACAACATGTTTTTTCAAATGTTTGGAACAAATGAATTGTTATTTTTATTCAATTTTTTAAGGTATGTGTGTAACAAGTACTCCAAGCTGACCTCATTTCTATGGAGATAAATACAGAGGTCACATTCAACTGCTTCAGAGATCTCAGAATTCTACTCCTTTGCTTCATGGTAAGCTACTTGGATCAACACAAGGAAAAACTTAAATCTTCAGTTCCTGTTAAAATGCAAATTACAATAAATATATATTCATTTAATTTTAACAATTTTATACAAATCTCTGATCAGTACATTTCACAACATAACCAAAAGATGTGATCCCTGTTTACTGTTCATATTTACTCATTCACATGAACATACAAGTTTACTTCGCGGTATAAGGTATAAAAATGTTTCACTTTATAGAACAAGTGGGAATATGGGTAAGGATGATGTAAATTTCAAGATACACAGTTGTTCAAACTCAGTGTGTCCATAAGTGAACTTCTTCCATTGGAAATACAAATTTATGCAGCTTATGTGACACAGAAGAGCAAGATGTCTTATCTCAACTCATATGAAGGTCCGAGAGTATTTGGAAAAACATGCCTAATCCAAGGAAGCCATCTCATTGTCCTTTGGTGGGCAATGTGCATCTAACAAAAATATTATATCAATCATTAATGTTATACTGAGACAAAAAGTGCCTACTTCACAATGATCATATTTTGTACAGTTTAGAAAGCTGAGCTGCTGAGAACAAAGCATCTGGCAACAGTGTCTTTCTAAAAAAAATGACATAGTACTCAGTGACATGCATATGCGCTCAGCAAAATTTATTCATTTTATATTAATTATTCATTAAACATTTTTAAAATTTCAAACAAAAAATCTGAAGACCTGGTTTTATAAGCATTGTTTAACACAAACCTTAAGGCCAACTGTATCAAAGTGTACATCATATAAATGTTTCCAACTGAAATTCTTACACATCAGTCATGTGCAGGAGCGCACTTATGTACAAAGTAGACTTTCACAAACATGCTTTCACATTACTCAATATTTTATATCTATAACAAGACATTTATTACCCAATTTTCATTACTTATCTTTCCTGAAGCAGCAAGTACTATAGTGTTATAAATGAGATCAGTATTTCTTAAAATATAAAGAGTGTATATAAATTATCTTTAAACATTTACCTGTGAATACAAGCTTTACAAAAAACAAAGACATACTTGTATACAGCACCTGTGACAGGAACTCTCAAGGTTTCACTTAATACCTGGTATGTGGTAGCAACCCTCGCTTTGCAACACACTTCATCCATTCATGCAAATGTGTGTAAATCATCAGCTCAGTTGCCATGAACCCACAGTGAAGTGTGGTTTGTTGAAATAAAATCAGATTCACATGTCCAAAGATGCTTCAGACTATGTGTCACAAGGTGCTACCACTCAGAACTTCAATATGTACATGGTACAAACAGTTTAAGAAGACTGGATGTGTTTTGCACAGTAAAGGTGCAGGGCATCTGTATATGACTTGACAAAAGTTCTGAACTCATATGTGAAGTCTCTCTCTGCAGTCCACGTAAGTAAACATCAACTGCAGCATGTGAGTTGCAAATTCTGCAATCGATCGTGCAACAGGTTAACATAAGAGAACATGTGCATCTGTATGCTTAAAGGGACAAGTATTCCAGGCAATTAAAATATTTACTGAACTAAATGATTGCCTGTACCCATGTTGAATAACCTGTACATTCAACACTGGCAGCACTGGTCACACATACAGTGTCTGAGTGACATTCAAGCTCCAGGAATGTATACTAACTTCAACATGTCATAACCCAATGATGCAACAGCAGCTTCAACTCTGTCAAATCTCCAACACTGGCTGTCATAGTTTATTACACAGTTTTAAATTTTCCCACAGGGAGAAAAATCACAGGATGTAATACTCATTGATGTGATCAGTCAACAGATCAGAGCAGCATGACTTGTCAGTTGGTTTGGGAAATGCTGATTATGACATGCATGCATAATGAAGCTCTACTGTGGTGTGCACCAGCTTAGTGACATGATACAAAATGTTGCAGTTCTTCAAACTATGAGTAAATGTTTTCCAGCACACCCCAGTAATGGGTGGATATCACACTCTAGAAAAGACTAAACATCAGGCCACAGAACACATTAACTTTGTCTATATATCTAATGTACTGCGCTGTAGCATTAGGATATTCTCATCCCCAAATGCATACATTGTGGAATACAGCTTCATCAGAGTATATTATTTTCCTCAGAAATTTGTTGTTGTCATCCACTTCCCATGCTTGGTCACTGCAAATTCCTAACATACTAGCCTAACATCTGGCAACAATGCATGCAACATTTACCACCTGTAAGCATACAGAAATGAAGTTTGCAGCCTTTGCAGCTCACTGTTGCAGCCTTTGTCAACTAATATGGACTGTGGACAAAGACCTTGTGTATGTGTTTGATGGTTTCATCACATCTTTCATGTGCACAAAGCTTCTGGTCTGTCAAAACTAAGCCACACATATATCATTGTTCTTACAGATGGTGTCTGACGGTTTTGTCTCCTGACAGGTTGTTCGAAAACATCACTGGACCTGTGCAACTGATTCTGACAAACCACTACTCCCACCATGCTTTTTCTGTAGGTTCATGAAAACTGAGCAGATGATTCCTACATACACACAGGTGGCTGAAGTGAGGTGCATTACAAGGCATATTACTATATATCAGTTACTCGGTGAAACTATAACAATTCTTCTCTCAGAAAATGAAAAACAGTACACCTGTCTTTTCATAAAGTTTTTATTCGCAAGGAACTGTGGCAAGATAATTTATTTACATTCTGTTTTATTACAATAATCTCATAAGAATGACTTGTAGATATACATGACTATCACACAGCACACCTCCCAAGTGAGATTTGCTATAAGCTTTCATGATTTAATTATTTATTGGTCATCTTTCATCTGTATATCTATGACTTTATTTTGGTAAAGCTTCTAGCTCACATTCTTTTCAAGCAATTAACACACATGAATTTTATTGTTCCCAAATTCCTCCAATTTCAACGTAATTCATCAACTATTTATGAGATGTAGTGTTGCAGATATGCTACTATATAGTGACTGAGCATGAAAATAAACCTGACAAGTATTAATAAACTGTGTCCATTACAGATGTGGAGGTGTTTTGCACACACTGTTTACTCTCCACATGTACAGTAAGTGTATTTATAAGTACACTTTGCCCTCACTATAATATGCTGCATGAGATTATTATTTTAGCATTTGTGAACAGATTTCACTCACCTTACAATTGGTCTTCCCATATCAACTTTGTGAACCAAAATATGATAGGATCCCAGTAATTTAAATATGTCCCACTGATGTTCCAACCATACTGAAAGCTGACTTTCAGCAATATTGAAAACAATATCAATGTTAGAATTTTTTTTGAACATACAGAAAAATTTAGAAATATTATATACAATGTATAACACAGCATGTATTTCTAGATGGAAAATGAACAGAAGATTAATAATATTTAATTTTCCATTTGCAATGCTCTTTTATTATGAATATCATCATACTTTACATGTCTTGACAAGGCGATAACAGCTGCTGACACTGCTTTATTCATTCTGGATGGAGTCGAGGAGGCTAATAATCACATGTAGTTAGCACTAATGTGACAACATGCCTTTATACTGCATCTTCTTTTGTTCATTCTGGTCAGTCAAATTACTTTCACACTCTTGGTTCCCCGTCAGCACTTCAGGAGCACAAGGAGGAAAGTGGTTTCAGGCCATGTAAATAAAGGTGTTGATATCATCCTCATCTCGTTTCATATACTTATGCTCAATAAGCCACTCTATCTGTTCTTTTATCATTTTCTTGCTAGGAAGAAACATATTTTTCAGGATATCCACCAATTCAGTTTGAAGCTGAACGTTCGTGATTCGTTTTCGCATCTTGAGTATTTTGATAATGGCTTCCTGTAAAAATTCTATTATTTAATATGGGCAGTACACAATTCAAAACATTTTGCTTGGGATTCCATGTTCTGACATACATGCGTTATCTTCAAGTGAAGGTTTATATAATCTAAAGATTGTCTTCACAGTCTAGTATCACATAAGGGAAATACTGTTTTGAAATAATACATTAACCTTGAGTTTGAAATACTGTTTTATATGAGACTCTAGTTTTAGGTTATAATCCACTCCTCTTTATATAGTTGCAGGCTTAAGTATTTATCACCTGCTACATGTCCCAACACATTTATTATAAAACAGACTGCAAAACATTATTAGTTAATTTCTGAAATGTCTTGCATAAAAATATGTACATGCTACTTCTGTGAAGATTTGTGGTTCAGTAGTGCAATGGTATGAGAACAGTAGCATGAAAAAACTGTACCTATTTAGGCAGAATCATGAACTATTTCTACAAGGAAGAACTTGTATTCTTTGAACATATATAAAACAGGTACCTTAACTCCTAACCGGTTTCTTAATTCAGACACATTTAGCGTTTAATGTACACAACTCAACACCCAATAATTATGATGATTTACTGAAGTAATTTATAATGTGGTTGCAAATTGCATTCTACATTAACTACAAAAGCATCAGAATGGGTAAGACATCAGGAATCTCTCACCTAAAGCAGAAGATATTGCAGATACATGGCAGCTGCAGCATACTCTAAAATTTGCCTATTCATGAACTCTTTGTATCAGAAAACTTCCAAACTTCACTTCCAGAATCACTCTTTTTGATTGAGCAGAAATATATACATGATAAATAGAGAACCATTACTAACAAATGTCATGCAATTGTGAAATTAATCTCAAAAAGAATGCCATGACTCCAAAAGTGTAGAACTGGATGAACTACATGTATAAGATCAAAAGAAGACTGGAAAAGAAGCAATCCAAAATAAAATACACAAAACACCCAGTGGTACTCTTTGCAGTCTGTTAAATTTAGTTGTGGTTTGTTTATACAATTTGACTGAAAGCTTACGATGTACATGAAAATGTCCATTTATGATCTTCTGTTCATTTTATCAAGGCATAACCAAATGTCTTTCATTTTGGTTACCACCTAGCTGCACCAGCCATCACCTCTCCAGGTGCATTTAGGGTAAAGATACTGGTCAACTATACTTAAGCTAGGGTTAGTGGAAGCATGAGAGTTTTGCAAGGTTAGTTTGTCTTCAGTAGTGCTGGACAGATCACTTGGGTAGTCTATTGGATGGTGCAGTATACATGTTCACTGATATGTTTAATATTGTCTCATAATTAGCACATATCACTTCTTTACACCCAAGAAATCAACTCAGTATGTTCAGTTACTCGTTCCATTTGTAGCTGTGGTCTAAAACAATCTGTTAACTACATGAGATTTCTCAATTATTGCCAGGTTTTGTCTAAACTTTCTAAAAACAAAGCACTGACTGCCAGATGTGATGTGCACTAGTAATTTAGTCCTTGTGATATCCAGTTTTAAGCAGATAGATCCATTACCCAACAGTGGTACAGAACCAAGACACACAGTTACAATACTCTTCTTGGCCGAACCACAAGTTCTTTTTATATAAAAGCTTTCCATTGGCTGCCTAAATAATCAAGTCATGTCCTTTAAAAACAAAACCAAACAAAAGGCTGAGCTTTGAATTAGTGTATGAGACAAGCTGGGATTTGAACCTGGGACTTGTACAGCTATAACAGGTTAATACAGCTAAAAACCAGAACTGGTTCTCACAAATAATTTAAAAAGAAACCTGCCCTGCTTAATGATTTAGATTGATACTAGGTCACAGATGGGTGGGTGGGTAAGACCTGCAAGGAATTTACACAAGTACCGCCAATCAGTCTTTATCAGAATCAGTTCAGGAAAAAAATCCTCTGTTTAATTATGTTTACGTCTGGTCATACACAAATCCATTATTTGTGTTTGATTTTAATCAAACTACATTACCTGAAAATATCCTTGAATGTCTCTGGTGTTAATTTTTCAAAAATCTGTGCAAGGGTGGTGATGATGACGCATGACAAATGGATTGATGGACACACATGAAATCCAAATATAGTTCTTTTTATATAAAAAACAAAAAATTTGACTACTGCCACATCCTCACATTGACCCTATATAGATACAAACCCTGAAGTATACCACAGGTGACAGGTATCAATTTCTCACAAGTCATTGTAACAAGTTAGATTTATATGCATGTCTCTTAATTTGTGTATATGTGAGAAGGAACTCCTTTCTATGAATTAAAATACTAATAAGTGATCTCATTTCGCACTGGGAGAAAATATGGTATTTCTGAGTGTGCACAAGTGGAATGCCATATAGCATAATTCCCACATAAAGTAATGTGTCAATAAAGTGAATGCACACTGTAAAGTTTTCCTTTGTTAGTCAACATTCTGATCTACATATGGAGCAACATGCACATACCATCATCAGAACTGACCTGAACTCGAAATATCCTGAGCTGGACGATACATTCATTGTCTTCTTCTTTACTTCTCTCTGTTGATAACTGTAATCTACCCACTAAGTTAACTTTTCCACGTTTTTGTAGTTTTCCATTTTTGCTGTAAAAATAAAGATGGAAGCCAAACTGCAAAATACATACTTTCAACCTCAAAACTTTAATAACAATTTCTTTTAAATATAACGAATGGATAATACAGCTGAATTGCTTAAAATGACTTGTCACTTCAGTTGCTCTCAAATTTTCCCTGAATGGTTTACACACATTCAATTTCATTACAGTATCCATCAACTGAATGTATTATTACCATGACATTACACACAAACTGCCATGTCTCAGATTCAAAACTTGGACAGGTTACCCTGAGGTGTGAATACAAACTGCAGGTTTCACAGTAATGCAAATTAGCAGTACAGTGACAGAAGCTAATACAAATATTTTGGAATCAAAACTGTGTTAGAAAGCTGTTCAAAGACTACTAACCATGTGCGTCTTGCAAGGAAGCTGAAAGCAATGTAACCATTGAACAACTTTATTTCCATTTCAAGGTATTAAACCAATACAGATATCGGATTTCAGTTTAAAAAATGAAATCGCCCAGCAATCACTAAGGCCAATCAAATTTGAACCAGACTTTCTCACGTGTAAGCTATCAGCCATGACAGCTTATGAAATTAGCTAAATTTGATTCAAAATTTTGAAAGTGTCGTGCACAGTGCATATAACTGGTTGTGTAAGATGAATGAAAGTATCCCTGCATACAACTGAAGGAAGCAGCATGCATCCTTTATCCTGAACACTGGCAAAAAACACACTCTTGACTTCAGCAGCAGGGCAGAAGACATTTTACCTGAATCACTGATATAGCAAGACATAGTTTGACTCTAAAAAACTAAGCCACTGATCAAAAATTAATACCATGCTGCAGTACTCTTTTGATATTATAGTATGGTTAGTTATCAGTTCTATTAATGTGGATATATAAATACTACACATCCCCAAACAACCCTGCATATCAGATGAATCGTCTCACCATTTCACTTTTCAGGAATGTACCTATATTCACATTAGCCAGGTTTTTATACCACTTTATGTCTGGATGCTTAATATTCTGAAATTAAGTAATCACCAAATTTAAAATATGAGAGTGTTATTACAGTAAAAAATTAGGAACAAGTCACGGAGTTCACTAGTCACTGCCAACACTCTGATCACTCGAAAAGAATGTTCTTTCTGACCACTCTCCCACAGGGCATCATTTTCTGCTCCATTCATGTCATTTGACTCTGGTGAAATGACCATCCAAGCAGTGCTTCAGATGGACTTCTCATGTTTCCTGCTTACAGGGCAGTTCAAAATAGCACCTATTTCCCACACAGGCAACACAGTCTTTGAATGGTATGTTAAATACATCAAACACCTGTAACCTAGAGATCATGATTCCAGGTATTATCACTAGATCTGTGTTGAGATTAAAAGTTAGTTTTCACTTTCTCCATTAAGTGAGCCTTGAAAGCATCCACACGCTGCATTCCTCTCTTTTGTACAAGAAAAACTGGACTTCTATCAGCCACTTGACCACTAGTTTTTTTGCCAGTGAGGCCATCAACCTGACTTAATGAAAGAGACTGAGTGAGATGAGACAGATCTGTGTAAGGTAGGAGTGTGGGATAAGCTCACTTGCCAGGCATGTTGTTTCAAACTGACTTATGAGAATCAGTCAAAATTGTCAAAATAATAGTATTAATATGGATGATCATAAAAATTCAAAGTCCCTAACAATGAGTTTTATGTATTTTGACAGCTTACTGTACAACGATGAGATCAGGAGACATCTGACAGATTCCACTTTACTTTTCACAGATTCTTCCTAGTCAGTACCATTCTTAGGTAAGAATTTAAGTGTACATCACCTGTAACCTAGAAATTCCTTTTCCTCCTAGACTGCTCTTAGTAAGAAGAATATTTCTGCACTTCATGTTTTCCTTTTCTGATATAGTGTTAGGCAGATACAAAGCAAGACAAATGAACATTAAGCAATTACATACAGCAGAATCTTGATTATCCACTTGCACATCAATTGCAGAATTCTTAGAACACTTAACTTGTACATTACAACTTCCTTCAATGATCTGTACTATCCATTAAATCTCTTTCACTAATAAACAGTGATTTATATGATTTGCTGTAGACTTCTTAGGCTGCTGCAACTTTATATTTTAGTATTTTATTGCCTGACTACTACCAGCAAACAAATGTTAATGTAAATTACATACATACTTACACAAGTGCAAACTCCTGGTTTACCCAGAATATTGTATTTTCATCAAAGTCCTTTGGTGACTGAAGTTCAGGAGTGAACAAAAGAACTTGCCTCTTCAGTTTTGGAAATGCTACTAGAGACTGAAATCAATGTAGCACATGTTTATAAAAAAATAAATGTAACATGCCAATACATATGTATTTGAATGCACATGCACACACATCATGAATAACAAAGTCAAACACAGTAACCTCAACTGTCAAGAGAATAGTGGATTTCAAACACACTGGAACTAAGATGTTAACCCTTCTTCTGCACAGAGAGGTCTTACTACCAAGTCCCTGAGCATAGAAGCTGTCATAGAAGCTTCAACGTATAAGAAGCCTACATCGGCAGGAAATTTGGAGTCCCTTTTCTGCCCCCCGATCAACTTACCTTATTTCATAGCACAGTCTCCAGGTGCAAACCTCCAACTTCTAAAAAAGGCCTCCTTAACATATAATACAGTTTTTATCTTGAAATGGCAACATCTCATCAAAAACCTCCCTTCAATTCTTGCAATTAAGATTAAGTTCTTCCCATCACTTAATCCCCTGACAAAAGAGTGTGTCGGGATTTGAATGTAATGATAGGATTTTTTTTTTTTAAAAGAAAGTGGCCCTCTGATTTGGCATGTACTCAGTGCACTTTTAAGATCACCTAAAGGAAACAAATCAATTGAAAAGAAAATTTTATAACACCAAAATCTGTTATTTCGGCTATTTACAGTACTACTTTATCTGTGGATGATATATGAACCAATTATCTCCAACATTTGTTAGAAAATAACCTGCTCAGTGAAAACCTGTAGGGCAAGGAAAAATTGCAGTCACTAATAATCCTTGCAATTCAGAAAGAACAAGATCTTCAAGCAATCTATTTATATATGTAAATGTGAAAAACAATGAATCTCTACATACCCACAAGGTTCGTCTGAGCTCAGGATCAGGTAACTCTGTTGCTAACCGTAAATTCTCATACGAAATTCTATCGAATGGGCGCTGATTCCAAGCAAAGAGTACTGCCATCTGGAATGTTGTCACATCAACATCAAATCTTCCTACTGCATTTGCAAAAGTTATCTGCAAAAATAAAAGCCATGATTCTCAAACTGTTCAAACTATTTTCTCAATGATTTTTATTCATTATATTATGGTGCCAGTAAACAACAAATGTTGCACATAATATAACTAAACCCTAAATACTAGGACATAAATGCCTATTGTCACTGAATAGCACAGACTCTATTTCTGTATTTATAAGTATTCATATTGTATAGTGCAGCATTAATATAGTCAGCATAGTAAATGGACTCCACGCTGGATGACCAAAGAATTATGGTTCTATTTGCAGGTGGGAGAAGAGATTTTTTTCTTCTTCAGAGCATTCAGATTGGCTCTGGGGCCCATTCTTCTAGGGTCTTTCCCTGGGGAAAGAGGAGCTGGGACATGAAGGTGCCTACTCACCTCCTACTTCAGCAAAGGTTATGAATGAGTGGAGTCATACCTCTAACCCCTTTATTCATTCATGGCATGCACAGGGACAACTTAACTACACATCACTTCATTTTACCTTGAAAGTTCTCTGTATAGTCTGTTCAGTAAATTTTTGGGGGTGGGACCATCATGTCTTGTAAAGGGCCAGTTGTGATCTGAGCACATCAAAAAACCTTATACAAATTCTGCCAACCACAAACAAAAATGTTTATTTTCACATTAAGCATTTATTTGATCTCTAAATGACAATGCCAACACAGCAAACCATTACAGGTCACAGAGGTTAAATCTTAAATAAATCCTTCAAATGGTGAAATGGCAGGGTGTGAAGTTAAGACTTTATGGGAAAAAGTGGATTTGGGGAACTAAAGACACATGAAACATGATAATATGCAAATTTATGATTAATCAGCATGAAAGCATTTCTGTTGGACTTTACTAAAATAACAACAATGCTCCTGTGAAAATTGCCGGAGTGACTGAGCAATGCAGCGTGCATGCCAGAGGGGGAGACAGATGACTTCATGAAGAAAGTAGTAATCTTCAATTGCTTTTCTTCTTCTGTATGTCCTTATATACATCCCTGTATAGTGCCTTGACATCTCCATCTTGTGCTTAAATTTCAGGCACCTCTTCACAAAATGGTCAACTTTAACCCTGCTCCGGTACCATGAAAAAAGTTACGTTAACAGTACCATGGGGTCAATATGACCCCATTGTAAAAAAAACCAGAATATAAACACAGTTTATTACAATGTTCTTTTCCCCCACATAATATTTCA
>Ga0209755_10005549_pt1 | contig 14304 bp, 10 predicted proteins | sample TergutCo191P1_FD_187301 | JGI IMG/M metagenome (GOLD analysis project Ga0209755, IMG submission 187301) | Cornitermes sp. P1 segment gut microbial communities from Petit-Saut dam, French Guiana - Co191P1 (SPAdes) (version 2) | ecosystem: Host-associated > Arthropoda: Insects > Digestive system... | reverse complement strand
GAACCAGAGCAATACAACACATGAAATAAATCCACAACAAGTCACAAACTCCTGAAGATGGATGTACTAACATTCAAAACATGTTGAGCAGTAAATAGTGAAATAATAAAACAAGTGACATCAAGTTGATCTATCTTTATTCAACTATCAAGATGATGCACGGTCCAATAAACTTAAGATTTTATAGGAAAATTTGGTACAACACAACTATTCAGAGCACAGGGAAAGAAAAAGTGTTGGACATCCACTTCCTCTGTAAGAACTGGAGGACAACATTCAAAGAGAAACTGCAAACATTTTCAAGCCAAGAATGAGCTTAGATGTGTGTCAAAAGTATTTTCAGAAAGTGCAAGTGGTCAGAAGCTGGAGGTTGGCACCACGAGACTCTACTATGAAATAATGTTACACTGAAGATCAGGGGGAAAATGGACTCCCAGCAGATGCAGGCCTCATTTTTAATAATGCTTCAGTAACAGCTGCTGTGATCAGACACACAATAAAAAAAAAATGTATATATGTTTCCTTACAAAACTGTCACATTTTGTTGCATGCACTTATGAGTTAGTATTCTAAAACAGCATTAAAAAATTAATATTATCAGACTGTGATCTTCTGGTTTGACAAATCTGAGATGGATACTTTGACCTTGAAAGATGGAGGAAGCACATTCCTCCAAGACTACATGGTGTAACATCCCAGTAGTACATAAAATAATTGCCACCATATTTCCATTGACCTAGCAGGGCACTAAACGTAAGATACTCAACTTTACTCACAACTGTAAAAGAATACTGAATATATCCACTGAAATAAGTTTCTGAAACAATATTGTCAGGTCTGTCACTGACATAAAAAAGAATATACATGAGATGGACAATGGAGCCACCTGGTTTAGATCTTGCATATATGGTTTTACCAGGAACAATTCTATTGCAGTGGATCAAACAGACACTGTATTACGGTGAAAGTACTTCACCTCGTGCATTAGGATCATAACCTGGATTGAACATTTCAGCTCAGTTTGGGTGTTCTAAATGCCCACACCCACACCACTATATTCCATTAATAATATTAAGATATTTTACCATAAAAAAAAAACAGAATCATACACATACCAGTACATCACATACTCCTGCCCTGTATGTTCTGTTTATGTTGTTAATAACATTTAACCATAAAAATAATTTTTAAGTTTACAATTGAAATACGAACTATTAGACACAAACCACAAAATCCAGGTAAATGTATATAATGTCACAACCAATGTATCTGAATTTGTGCAAAATGAAATTCCTATAATGAGTACAGCAATTTAGTTTCATCATACGTTACCTGCCAAGATATTAGTTTCATTATAAGTTAGCTGCCAAGATATAAGAATTCTGCAAGGACAATTACACAAACTATCAAACAGCCTGTGATGGCATACTCGCTTATAAGAATTCCCTAGTTGAACTGTAATACATCTAATTACCAACATTACAAAGGGTTTTATGGTTAAATGTTCAACAGCATGAGTCTTAATACCTGTAGTATGATTAGATCAAAACATGCAGGACAGACACAAATGAAATAATATGTATTGTGATGTGAGAGTGATAAATGGATTACAGTAGCCTGTGTAAATAACAGGAATTAAGAAAACATCCATTCAACATGTTTTCATTGTTTCCCTGTTAACATAACCTTTTTCTTGAGAAATAGTTTGGTTTATACCATGAATAGCCTTACAACATTACCATTCCATCAATAAAATAATTAGAGCCAAATTCATATAAAAATTAATATTACAATTGTACAATACTGCTTACCTAGAATACAGCAACTGTGAAGGTAAAATTCATGCAATATTTTGCTTCTTTACCATGTTTAAATTATTAATAATAATTAAAGCTTGATCCATTATCCTATTGTTGTTAATTATAGAAAAAATATATAAACACAGAACATTTTCTTGCATTTATCAATAAAAAATTTAAACAATTATAATAACATTAATATACAATCATTTTTTCTCCTCTCTGATACCAACATTACATAGAAACCCTTTAACACGCATAACTGACACGATCTCCATTTCAACAGGCATGCCATTTCTCCAACATATAGCTTTGAAAGTATCTTAAGTTTCATATAATTTAAATTCAAACAGTATAACTTATAGTTTCTTTTGCTGCTTATGTACAAACATGTTACAAGATGTCCTCAGAATTCAAGGTCCCATACCTGCACTCTAACAATACTTCCTAAGTAGCCATTCTTGTCAAGCAAATGTCATATTTAAGAAAAATTTCTAATAAAGCAAACGTGTCAATGGAAATTCATTATAGTAATAGTAATAATAATAATAATAATAATAATAATAATAATACGAAAATAATTCCACTGTCATTTAACATTCACCAGCAGAACCAGTATTTATACAGCATTGTTAGTTTCCAAGTTTGGAAACCAACCATGCATATTATTAAACCACCGAGTCTAATACGAATTTCACCACTGTTGTGACTTACAGAATATTTCTCAAGTTCCTTCAAAGACCTCTGCTTTCAACAACACTTTCCCACCAGATACATGAAGACACATAATTCAAGCAACAGTGCAACCACCAGAACCAACAATGAAACTCTGTACATTTATAAAACAAACTCACTCAGCAGATACATAGCCTTATTCTCACATTTTGAATACACATCTTAAAACACATTTAGTGCCAGGCAACAAAATGAATCCAAGTTTGAGACATGAAATGAAACTAAATTCGGATGTATCTTACAGTTTACATTTAAGCAGCATTCTAATGTACAAGACTGAGTTAGTCCCTTCACATATTCAAATGTTGGTGCCCAGTTCCAAACCAATCTACTTACAACACATCACCTTTCCTTTCAGATACCTGTATTATAAACATAGTCTGACATTGAAGGCAGCAGGTTTATCCAGGGTACTGGCAAATATCCACCACAGCACATGGCATTACATCCCAGAAGACTTTATCTTCAGCTATCACCATAAGAACCTCAAATCCCACTGCAACAGTACTTTTCCATTCTCCTAATCCATGTCTTCAAACAACACACATGCCTCAAGGTGATGCAGAAGTGAAACTTAAATGTTTTTGTTTCCCATGGCTTATTTGTACGATTGCAAAATTGCAGAAGTTGAATATCAGATTAAATAACCAAAATAAGTTAGGACTATGATGGCCAAACAGAAATATCCAGCAGTTTTGTTATTATTTTGCATGTTATTACAACCAAACAGATGTACAACAAGCTTCAACACCTTAAAGTACTTTTAAAGTTGCAGCTCATTAGAGGTTTCTGCTTTTTACAGTGTTCTCAATATCTGCTGCACTGTCATGATGTCATCTTTAGAAGATCACTACTTCATCACAATAAAATGCACCATAAAACATAACATTTATGATTATATTGATTACCGAGCACAAATGGGACTGAATTTTTATTTCAATTCAGTGCAGGTGTCATGTCTCAATATTCGAACACAGAATGTTTAGCTCAAAACAACTACTACCAAGAAAGTCACAATAATGTGCACAGCCCAGTCTTCAAGAAAAAGACCTACATATGAATGGATGGAAATGGCATGCAGGTAATGTCAGTTACTGGAACACCAATCAGGAAAAGGTGTATTTGCTGTACGGGAAGTACGAGTGCTCTGTTGTCAGACAGTTGGGCTCTGGATGTGTCACATATGAGTGCGGTGTTTTCGTTGTTTGTGAAAAGCTGCAGTGTGAAGTGTGAGTGATGGACGGCATTTCTTTACCTCTTGCACTAATTTTTTAGTTTTGTGTGCACTTTTGGTTGAGGCCCTGAGAGGTCAATCTGCCGCACTTGAAGTTGCTGAAAAAGTTACGCATTCTTTGCATTCTTTCAGACATTTGATGTACACTTACAGCTATGACAATATCAGGTCCTTATGCCTTATAATGGACAGAAGAATGGAAGCTACAATCTTTAAAACACTTCAACCCATCAACCCAACACATTCTGAAAGGGAAGGGAAGGCAGAGCAACAGTGGTATCCATTTAAAATGCCCAGTAAAAGAAATCAGAAAGCAACAAATTTGCCATAGACAATTTTAATAATGCCATTAGTAGATGCCCTGTTTAACTGATACATGCTGTGGGTAGTACACTGAGCTTGGCACAAATGTATAAATGTGTGAAGTCTCTGTCAAGCTTCAAAAAGTAAAATAGCTAGGGTTTGCTCTTGAAAGGAAGTTTCTGTGAAAAAAATGGGTACCATGATTCACAGAAATTAATGTGCGAGAACAATGACGGATGAGACTTACAGGATGAGCTCTTGTTTACCTTGAGGAAATGAGAGCCAGTGCACATTGTCCTAAAAATACAACAGGAGAAGAAACACGGGGTACTGCCAACCTTGGAAATCCCTCTGTTACATGTCAAGGATGCTGCCCATACAGATGTTTCTCTCATTTTATATAAACAATATTCTACTTTTCTGTTCAAAATTCATAACAAATTAGCGAGATGGATGAAAACAGACTTAAGCGGTCCGAAGAACAATTATTACTGGAGCTCTCTCGGACCTCAGCAGCAGCAGCATCAGTGACCAGTGCACAAATCCACTCCTCAGAATCACAAAAAGCACCAGCATGGAAGAGTTAAAATGTGACATGCAAAAGTGGCTCAAAACACATAGCCACTCTGACCCAACAATGAACAAGGTGGTTCTACAAACAAAGAAAAAGAGAGAAAAGTACGTGTAAGGTACAAAAGAGACAACTCAGCTGAACTGGAAGGTCACACTTTAATTCCATTACCAACTATCACAATCAGATTAATCCAACAGCTGAACGTATGTGGGCACAAGTTGTAGATATGTTGCAACAAAAATATCACATCCAAACTGTCTGCATAAGACTGGAGAAAAGTGTCAAGCATTTTTGAGGTGAAGGAGATATTTTACTGGGAAAGAGATGCACCTAAACATGAAATACTGACTGACTGCTGATTCATGTAACAACCTACTCCAAAGACAGCAAGCAAGGCATCAGAGCAAGAATGGATACTTAAGATGAAGTGGGAATTTGCCCTCTGACCTCTTTAAGGTATGAGTCAATATCTGTACAAAGAATGCTTGCTTTGGTAGGGTGACAAAACCAACAAAAGTACATAATTGTTCAAGAGTTTTCATATGCCTCCTACATGCTTTGGCCACACTTGTGGCCATTCTCAGGGAGGTGGAATACAAAGGACATTTACAAAATCTTTTTGAAGAGTGGCTGAAACATGTAGGAGGCATAATAGGTCTATAATATAATATAAAATAATACAAGATACTCTTATAAATGTTTACATGCATTTGTTGGTTTCATCACCATGTAGAATCAGCTTAATGCATGGTCATGGATTATTTAAAGATGCTTGCCTGTTTAATTCTGACTGTTCTCATGGGCAAGTGGCTTCACTGGTACATTTTAAAATGCAATACAAGCAGCTTTCACAGCTTCTGCAGAATCTGTTTGAAGCTTAATTTTCTGTACTCTAGTATCACTATGCAGAATGATACTTTGAATTTCTTACCACCCTCCACTTCCCCACCCCAAAGAACCAATTTCCAAAACTTACACTGCTCTCATCAGTACAGTACCAATATATTTTTCATAATTTACATGTCAATAGCAATTTCACCTTCCCAACACTGCTTAATAACCTCTACATGAAATAAAAAATTGTGGTATATCCTCCACAACAGAAAGAACATGACAATTTCAAGCCAAAGGGCCTGCAGAATGTACAATGGAAGGGCGAATGATTCATCTATGTGCTGACACACATTCATGCCCCACCAGCAGAAGATATCTTCAGATAAGATTATGGGAATCCATACAGTCTCTGATTAAAATAACTGTATGAGTGATGTCAGAAATGTGATTGCTCACCATGTTTCATGCCTATTGTTGGGATGCATTAAAAAACAAGATTCTGAACATCTGCACAAACACTAGCAAATGTGGCACATGGATGTGGCATGCACCCCCACAACAGTTCTGTTAGGTATGTTGAGTACACTGCTGTCCCTGTCACATACATTTCTGTTCATATTCCTGCCTAGTTCTCACCAGGAACAAAACAAGTATAGCGAGGGAATGAACTTGCCACAACATTGTGTAGCATGAGATTTTTTTCGATTTCTATACTGTAAAACAAGTCTGACAAAGGCAAAAAAATATATACTATGAACCAATTTCATTTACTCACAAATACAGAAGATTTAATATATTTGCAACTGGGCAGTGGAAGGTAAAGTTCACCCTTGAATAGACCATGAAGACCTAGAAGGATAGTACGTGTACAGCTCTACCCTTTCTTTAACCTGGGTGCTAGATGGGGGTAGGTGGTCAAGGAGCCACCCCTGCCACTAAGCAGTCATTTTATTACATACGCTCTGCAGACAATTGTAGCTTTCACATACGAGATACACAATTTGTTATATGGTTCATATCTCCTAATCAAACAGAAAGACAGACAAAGCTTTTTCACCACTACCACGCAATTGAGATTTAAAATAGTTATAACAATACTGGCAGCTTCATAATCATGTGTGGACGCTTAAAGAGTTTCATATTACCAACCAAGAATTTACCTGGTGAGGGTGAATGCAAACGCAACAGCTCTTGGCGAGGATTCCATTCAGGAACCTTTCAAATGAAGTCTAATGACTGCTTACTGAAAGCAGTTTCATTTTGGAATATATTTCAGTACATGTAAAGGCGAGATAAATTTAACACAAGCTTAATATATCTGGAGAAACAAATGAGTACACGCAACCTGGTAATCATAAAATCAATATTTCACTGTACAGTGTATACAGTAAAATAATTTCATTAACAAACAAAAACATATGCAGCCAGTCTGCCCAAGAAAAATGTAACATATAATCAAATATGCTTTATTTAATAATAATCATAAAGTATGAAACTACCCTGGTCATACAAACTCAACATATGGTTTCCTGACAACATAGAAAGTGCTTAGGAATTAGTTCATCATTATGACACTACTGCAATAAGGCACCCCCTGAACATGTGATAAGGAATGAACTCAAGTCTCTTAGCAGTTTAGTAATGGTAGACAGTGTAGGGCAAAAAAATCCAGGTAGGGCCAAGTGTACTAGATTCTTTGTGTTAGTACAAAGTGTCACATATGGGACTCACCAAGCAGACTCAAAAATGCTCATATTTCGATACACGACATTAAACACAAAGAATGTCTTCAAAACTGCATGGGAAGTATTAACTATTACTGTACATATGCCACATAGCAGCAAAGCACCAAACTCCTACTCCCATGTCCAAATGTGCTCCAGGTCATAATGGACAGCAGCATGATAACAAAAACTATGAACTCTAAGATGACAATTCCACATCCTGCCCTTCAGCAAGTAAAATAAGTCTCCAGTGTAACTCATCTAGTCAGATTCCATAAGAGTGGAATGGACAACATGTGACCAATCTTCAGAGGTGGGAATCATATTCAAGACAATCAAAACTCACCCCACTGCAAATTGTAAACCATGTGTGAACCATAATGAAATACAATTAAACAACAGTACATTCATTACATTTATTTACATATTTATTTTTGTTTGTGTTGACTATTTCAGTTCTTGTGTTCAGTTTTACATACATGGCAGTGTAGCTGTACCTATCTTTTTCTGGCAAGATTCAAATATGACCATAAAATCACTCTCATTCTTCAACAGCACTGAATTTTTAGACACAAAAAGAAAAATAAAACCACTTATGCCATTTGAAACATGAATATTAACATTATTATAATACAATATTTCAGTTTTTGCTAAGAATAAGTTAGTCATTTTTTTTATTATTAATCTCTATGTTCTCAATGCTAGAGCTCATTGTTTATTAACGTCACAGGATGATCAACTTAGAACTGTGCAATGTCAGATTCTGTTAGCAAGTCACGAACACCAACATCTGTACCTTGTAGGCAGGTGTTCAAGTTCATAACTGCATTACCATGATCAGTCAAACCACGTATCAACCAGTCCTTTTTGTAATGCAGCTTAACATCATGACAACAGGAAGTCTGATTCCAACCGACGAAAAGGAACAGCCACAACTATATGCACAGAGCTGCAGCTCTTAGTCACAAAATCTTTATACTTGTTTCAAACTGTCAATTGATATTATTAAGTATGTGACAAATTCTATCAAATGGTCTGCCCCCCCCCCCAAAAAAAAAAAAGGAATAAGTGACACAAAATATTCTCAGCAAAGTAATGTTCCCTTCAAGAACACAATTTCTCCAATAATTTGGTTTCCCTGTACCACACCCAAAAATCCCCTTTCAAAATGTACTGCTATATTACATATGACATGACTTTTCTTTATACCATAACAATAGTACAACACTAGAAAACCCATCACAACTTAAAACCCCTGCCCAGCAAAACTGATTAAATAACTAGGTACCTTCATCAATTGACCAGTCTGGATTCTACGGACACAAACTCTACAAGTCATAGCCATCTTAAAAACTGCTGTATGTATTGCAAGAAATGAATCAACAAACACACTAGTATCCTGACCACACCCTGCAATACCTTCATTAAAATCATGGCCTTCTTAAACAACATACAGCATTCTGTAGCACTCAAATGAGACCTAAATGTCAGCTGCAACAGGACAAGAATAACATACCGCAAGGTCACACAGGCAACACTGTAGCATTTTACCTTCTATGTGGTGCTCAGCCTGTTATCACTATTAAAACACAGAGAACTTTACAACTGATTGTCAGCAGTAACACAAACTTACCATGAACTGCTTGAAGTTATCCCGCTTTGCCTTCAACAGCACCACAAAGCAAAAAATTCTGCAACAATTTCCACAATTCATTCTCAGGAATTCAAACAATTACTTAGGCAGCTTCAGTGATGCGAAAGCCACTATTATGTGCTTTTTTCCATTAAGTTCCAAAGAAACCAGATAAGGGAATCTACAAGGGCCAGAGTCTTATGCTAAATATTCTGTTTATAAACATCTTGTATATAGTAGCCATGGAGTCTACTGTCAGCAGCATGCGCTGCAGCATTACGTTGCTGAAAATAGCCAATGCTGGTCTTTTTTCTCAGCTGGCAGTTGGTTGAAAACAACTCAATACAATGCTCACACACTGACCTGCATTTGTAGTTTGCTGAAAAAATATTGGTTCAATAATTTACCACACAATTACAGCACATCAACCACATATTTTGACACCGTATAATGAAACTTGCTGAATCATATGCGAATTTCTGAACTCCACATTCATCATTCTGCATACTGACTTGAGGCCATAAAAGCATAAACCATGTCTCACTGGTCATGACATTGGTGAAGCCATCAAGTATGTATCTTGCAAGAATGAGTAAAAAACCAAACTGCTGTTGTGAAATCTGTTTCTTCATGCTCAAGCAAAACTGTTTCTGTACTAGTGAAAATCAATCAGTCTCCTGTCTGTGAACATATATCCCAGTAAACACCAGTTTACTGTGCCAAGTATCTTGATGATTTGTGAGAACTGATCTTTCTTTACCCATGCCATACAGCCATGAACATTTTCTTCAGTTAACACTCTTCCAGTGAATTTGCTATTTATTATGAATAAACCCATGGATGATGGCATTTCCAGCAAGCTTCAACATGTCACTTCATAGGAATTCTTGATTGCAGGTATTTACAAGAGAACCTCTCAATACACATTCTGAAGTTCTCTTTCTTAAGTCACACCTGAATACGAAAATGTGTGGGGCTGATTAAATTCCTCTCTGTAAGAGCAACACAATTCAGACCTCAAAATAAGAAAGCAGAACCTTCACCCATTACCACAGCACTGACTAAGCACACTGACAGTCCAAATGACACGGTGTATCAAATGGTTACCACGTGACTGCATACTGAACGTCTGCTGTATTCACAGCATGAAGTGTTTCCTTCTTGTTTAAATTCCATATAACACAACAAAATTGTATTATTAAATCATGAATTTAATGTAAAACTCACTGATTTCTGAACTAAGGGAGAGAGGTTTGGTGCAATCTGCAAATAGGACAGTCAAAACCACTTTTCAACCAAGCAAAACAATAGTAACGCTACAGGTAAAACACAGTTTCCTGCGTTTCCTAGATTATCCCACTGAACTATGTAACTTTACATAAACTTGCATATGCTAATCAAAAAATGCAGCATGCTTCAATAATATGGCAGATTATTAAATGAAATATACATATGTATGTGCATCATCACTCTTTCTGCAATAACTCCATCTATGCACTACTGTTATCCTTGAACAGTAGGTAGAAAACTTGATCAGTCTGTATTCAAAACACAAAGCTCCATGATTTCTTTCCTACACATTAAAAACTTAAAGATATTCAATAAAAATTGCCTATGGCTAAGTAAAATCCAAGCTGAATTTTGATCACTTATTTCTCCATCATGCTCTCTTCACCAGCACTTGTTTTTGATCGACTGCCCATACTCAGTCACACAGCTGAACTACAGTTGACTTAACATGTCAATAAAATTGAAGCTGCATATGCCACTATGACACCGGCTTGACTGCACTGTCCGTATTCTCAGAAGAGGCATATGTGGTTATGGTTTGGTTCCTGTGCCAAACAATGTATCCAGACAGATCAATCAATGATGCTGTTACAGAAACAACTTCACTTTTCACAATTTTGTTGAAGGGTTGATGATGATGATGATGATGGTGATAAATTTGTACTTGGTTGACAGCTATGGATAAATGCTTAAAATCCATTAAAAAAAAGTACCTACAGTAAGTTACAAAGCAAAAAGTATCCTTCCACAAACATGGAATGATCCTAAAACAAAAAAAAATGTACGTCATTAGCAGTGTTCACATATCTGACTAATGGACTGGAACTTAAGTTACTCATTTAATTAAAAATGGGAAAAACCATGAGTTTTAGTAGGTATACAAAGATTACGAATACCCATAATAAAATGAGTTTATTTTGTTCATAATAACTCAGAATATAATCAAGCACCAACAGGCCATCACCTGGAACAGAATTTGTAAGTTTAGATGTTTCAGAATCAAATAACAAAATAATGCAACCAATACACTATTTTCACTAAAATGCCACAATTTTCAACACATGGGGTGTCATCATTAGGCATACATGTATGGAAGGACAGTTGTTAGAACACAAACTCTCATTCCTATGAACAAGATCCCTTCCATACCATTATCATCCATTACAATTACATTACTGTATTAACAACCACCTAATGCAGCCTTCATTATAACATGTACAATTTTTTACTGCACATGTACTCGATTTCATAAAACACACATACATGTGTATGTGTGTGAATAAAAATTTATATTATGCATAATTAAAACTGCATTTGGTGGATTTTTAGTACAATAATACAACTGTAACATATGATAAATGTAAGGAAGAGATGTCTTATGTAGGAAAGAGAACTGTAAATATTTAAACACCATACTTTTACACAGTAATGCCTGATGATGACCCCCATGAGTCAAAACAAATACAATTTTTTTATTCTGAAACAAATAACAACATTACAATAAAACAACTGTGTTGACTGCATTATCCTAGTTATTTAATTCCAGAAAACACAATGGGACTTCTTCTATTAAGGTTCCAGAAACAAGTCATTACTGAGAAAGAAGTTAGACTGACAAATTCGAGCATGCCATAAATTTGTAAACTTACTTTCAATGTTTTAAAGTTTTCTGAATGTGCCAATGTAAGGTTATTCCACGCAACTGAGACATACTTCGGCTTTGACCAACAAGAAGCAGTGTGTTGATACCTTACGGACCAGCTAACAACGAAACACAGTTATGAAAGGAGAGACAAAGATGCATTAGTGCCTGACAATACATACACATATAATTAAAATGATGAACAAAATATAATTTACCATCAAGCACAACAGCAAGACTTTTCGCACGGTTAGTATGAAAATTAGAATGTCACCACTCAGAACGGATATTACTCATCTTACAAGTAAAATAAAATACCATCAGTTTGAAAACATCTGCAGTGCTCCACTGACTTTATTACTTGATAAATCACCGCATAATAAGCAAATAATAAAAAATGTAAGTGATAAATTTTGACACTAACAATAATAAAAATATTAAAGAAACAGATTCAGCGTGCTACGTTGTGGTACACCGGAAAACATGCAAAATGGAGAAGAAAATTTTCATAATATGCAGACAACAGGCAAGACTGCACAATTATGGAACAAAGTAATATACACACTAAAAGTTTATCAGTTCGATAAAGAAGATATTACATGGAACTTTATAACAGGTTTGCCGAAATGAAGTAAATGGAGTCAACTTGCTCTTATTGCAGTAGGTGTAACTGCACTTATGTAGGTAATCAAAAACTGGTTAGAGGAGAATTTGAATTAACAAAACCATGCTAAGGTTAAATTTAAAACAAAAGCAGAGCTAATCTTACTTTATACAAGGTACTTAAGATTAAAACAGGCCAGTCCTTAATCATATGGGTGCTACTGTGTTTCTTGGGGAAAGAAACATCATCTGCCTCCTTCCACATAAATGGGAAAATCTCTTATTAAAATGCAGGTAAAATATGACCTTTATACCCAAAAATAAATCCAACAGCAGCCTTTCAAAACAAAACTATCATCCAAACTGGGACTTCGATAACCTAAATGCCCATTTGACATCATTGCTGGAATGGAACATTTGTAAGTTGGATAGTGCAGCTTCAGAAATGCTAGGAATACTGAAGGAGAAATAAATAATTATATTAGGGGTCAGGACATATTTCTGCTATCAGATGCAGCTCCATCACTATTAGGATGTGGTAATAAGCTTAATGTCATGATAATGTAACAGCAAATAATAATAATAATAATAATAATAATAATGAATATCTTCACATGTTTTTACAAACTTTTCATGTGGCCAGCCACTTCATGTTAACTATGAAACCCAACAGAACAACTCACTGATAAAACAACAAATTATTACTTCCATGTTTTCCTTACTGGCAAGAATATGTTTGATGTTGCATATTTGTACACATGGGCAAAACAATAAACAGATTCAGCCGATCAGTTCCACACTTGATTTCCATTTAAATATGATGCTGAAATTCCATGCACAGTATTATTGGTTGCAACAAATGTAGCAATGCATTGAGGAAAAATAAGTAATTTTGCAACACAGGACAATAGGGAAGGCTTCCCTTCCACTCATATAAAGCCACACTACTAGCAGTAAAGCAGTTTTTGTACTTGCCCTCATCATTTAATGGATTATAGAATATACTATGCACAATATACAAATCCTTCCGATCGCACTACGGCCCTGGGGTCAATTCAGCCTTCAATAGAAATGAGTACTAGGAGCATTTCCTGGGGGTAAAGGCTGCTGGTGTGTAAGGCTGAAAACCTACCATCCTGTGCAGTTGTCATGAAATCTCGGAACCCTGACTTTCTGGAGCCCTTTGGGTCTGTTCAGGCCTGTAATGGGATTGCTTTACTATGCACAATATTAAAATATAAATTCACCATGGCTCCAGAATTCCAGAAACAATTTCCACAAAGATGTCAGTAACAGGTTATAGATGGTGTACTCTCGTGTAAATTTTGGCTAATTTTAAACCCCCCCCCCCAAAAAAAAAGTAAATAACTTATCTAAAGGAAGTTTCTATCTACAATGAATGCCAACGACCAAGCAACTAACCACTTTTAACAAGCAAGACAATCCACTGTACTTTGTCACCACAATTCAAATTTTTCACCACAATAACTTACAGAACAAGTACATATGACAAGTAGGTAGTTTGGGTTATTGGGTGATCAAAGTAGAAACCAATTTACCAGTTTCTACTAGTTCCTCGATAATATGGGCTGCCTCTACCACTGCTCTGATAAAATATCTCAATGACAATTACCTTATAAAAACCATTTTTGTTTCTATTTTAATAAACGTACCGTGTGATAATTTGTCAATTAATTGTGCATTTGTCGGTCATTGTACAGAATAAAAAATAAAAAACCTTATGAATACATTAAGTTTTTCTTAGTTTTTGGAAGTACACCACTTGTGTACCAAAAGACCAATCTGACATGATAAATGCAGCTTCCTCACTCTTTATAAGTTACTGCTGTACTGATTAAAGGCTTACATGGTGAGCCAATTGCGATGATCCTATTCTTGGGCACTGGCACCATGCAAAAGTAGCCTGTGTTAC